>Ga0209048_10001265_pt1 | contig 26127 bp, 25 predicted proteins | sample FrelakmetCRP12CR_FD_187146 | JGI IMG/M metagenome (GOLD analysis project Ga0209048, IMG submission 187146) | Freshwater lake sediment microbial communities from the University of Notre Dame, USA, for methane emissions studies - CRP12 CR (SPAdes)... | ecosystem: Environmental > Aquatic >... | reverse complement strand
CCAGATGGTTCCATTGGGGGCTGTTATGGAAATTGATGTCAGGGATACATCGTCCGGTCCACCATGGTATGATAATAAAACAGCTCCATGACTCCGTTCCACCTGAATCGATGTTCCCATGAACTTGGTTTTCTGGATGTTTTGTGGAACCCCGAATACAAACGTCCCAATCATTGCTGCGATAATGACCGTAATAGCAACCATGAGTATCGTTCCAATGACCGGTGAAATCGCCTCATCATTCCTGTTGAATGCCATAGTGTATCGAACACCTTTCCCTATACCCATATCGGGTCTGACACTGTATATCGGTTATTATAACGTATTTATATATTAACATTCCCTTTTTTAAAAAGACAATATTTTTGACATAAAAATAAAAAATGGTTCAAATATAAGAATTACAGCATCAAACTGAAAGGTGAACGGAAGTAATTTACGGTACCTGAAATATGCATCAAATTGCAATATTTTTCCTGTTTTTTTATGTATTATAATTGTTTCAGTACACGATTGTGGCAATTCGTGATGCAGATTCTGGCAGAAATGAAAAACGAGAGGTACACCCTGCCTTGCATTCAGAGTGCCCAAAAATGTATTCTCATTAATGTGATCACGGATCGGGAAAGACCGTTATAATGTTCTTTACTATCAGGAAGGAACCTCCCGGTCCGGGTCCAGCAGGATCTCGTGCGGAAGCCCTGCAAGGGCAACTGCTCCAAGCGCTCCGATAACACCATTGCCACCATGCAGCGTGATATCAAACCGCTCCGCAGCTGCTTCTGCCAACGCCCTCGAAATGACCTGTCCCCGCACAAGTCGCCCGTACTCCCTCAAGCCCTCTGGAATTTTCAGACCTGATCGTATCGCAATCCCCCACTCGGTCGAAAATGATTCATCGGCCACAAACCTCAACGTTTTTTCTTCAAGGTCCGTATAACTCCCCGGGGCGACTGCCACTTCAATAAAGCTGGAGGAATTCCCGGCAGTTTTACCGAACACATCCTGGTTGAGCATCGCAACATGGTGGCTTATGGGAAGCACACCGTTAATCCGGGATACGTTTGAGAGAAGAGCCAGGGCGAGGGCAAACGTAGCTCCTCCTTCTTTTGAATCGGTATCATCAATACCAATTGTTACGTGTATCAGGCCCTGAGTTCGGACATTGCCCTCAACAATTTGCCCGGTATGCCGGGTTTTTACCTGCAATACCCCTTCTGCACGAGCCATCATATCCGACAGTGAATAAGCCGGGCCACCAATGCAGCGGATGTGCTGGACTACAGTATCTCCATCACGTTCGATACCGGTCACACCTACTGCAGGAAGGGGAGAAAGACCTACGGGAATTTCACAGCTGCCAATACGGGCAGATTCTCTAAGAAGGGTGCCGTCACGTTTGACATGGACCAGCACACCTCCTGCAAGCGCATGATGATACCCGCAGAAAGCTGCACAAGCCCCGCTCATGCAGTCATGATATATCTCAACCTCATCCCCGTCTATTGTCGTGAAGATTCTTTTGCACGTACTCGAGGGCATCGCACTGATAGCCATATAATGTGCTGCGCTTCTCCCGTGTTTTTCCTCCCGGACAAGAACACACCCCTCCCGTATCAGCCGGTTCACCCAGTCCTGTGCGGTACTACGGGGAATGCTGGTTGCGTGCTGGATATCAGTCACAGTAAAAAAACCACGGTCGAGCGTGAACTGTCTCATCAGGCGAAGGTACTCACGCCGGCGCTCAAGCACGCTGGACATAACGGTCTTTGATGAAGAGCAGGTCACCGATGATAGCGCTTGCCGTCTCGGTCGAACCCGCACCCCTTCCAATGAGGGTAATCTCCTTTGCCAAATCGGTCTCAAGAGTCAGTGCATTCAAGGTACCTTCAACGACAAGCGGGTGGTTCTTCTCGATAATCCTGGGTGACACACGGATGATATGTTTCCGGGGAATTGCCTCTGCTATCAGTCGGATAGTGCACCCTTCATCGTCAGCTAACCGCAAAGCGTCCGCTGTCAGCAGATCAATACCCGTACGATCCACGTCAACCAGCCGTATACCATTTCCCCATATGGTATTTGCAAGAATCACGAGCTTGATCGCGGCATCTATTCCCTGCACGTCATATGTCGGGTCGGCTTCGGCATATCCCATCTCACGGGCTTCCAGCAATGCCTGCTCATACGTAAGACCCTCATCTGCCATGCGGGTAAGAATGTAATTGCAGGTACCATTCAGCACGCCATACAGGGCAAGGATCTCATTACCGGCAAGCCCATGTTCCAGCATGTGCATTATGGGAATTGCGCCGGCGACTGTTGCTTCATAGCGGAGGGCAACTCCCTTCTTGATCGCCAGTGCATGGAGTTCTTTGTAGGCAAGGGCAATCGGTCCCTTGTTTGACGTTACAACATGTTTTTTCCTGATAAGCGCTGCCTTGATATATCCAATGGCAGGCTCTCCTGTCAGGGCATTGGTAGGTGTCACTTCTATAAGTGCATCGTAATCACCTTTTGCAACCACATCGGAGGCAGAAATTTCCTTATCCCCGCAATACCCGTTCTTTGTTTTTTTCAAAAGCAGGTCAGCAATATCAAGACCATTTCTATCCATGCACCCGCTCTTTGAATCGGCAATCCCGGTTATTTTGATGCCAAGATCCTTTTTTGCAAGTATGGCGGCGACTCCTTTACCCACTGAACCAAGGCCAATCAATGCAACGTTCATCATGCAATCTCCTCGAGGGGTTCGATGAGGAGCAGGGATTTCTGCAAGGATACCCTGCGGAGAATGGCAATTGCTGCTTCCATATCCCCCTTGCTCACTGCCTTTATAGTTATCCGTGACGTTGACCGCTCATTAACCGCCGGCATGTTCATTTTCAGTTCGCAGACTTCCGCGAAACCGGTCGAATCGATCTGGTCAACAGTGTCGGAAAGATCGGTGTGCATGAGATGCCCGATCAAAATCACCGTGCGTTTGTAAAGGAGTCGTTCTTCACCAATCCGCTGTATGTGAACACCCTGTTCTTTTAAGAGCGCAACAAGTTTTTCCAGGTGCCCTTCGGGTAACTCGAGCACGATCTGTACATTAAGGGTATCATCATCCAGATCAGGCTCACGCTGGTGAATGACAGCGATGATATTTCCCCCGACATCAGATATGGGTTTGAGGGCAGCCACCAGCTGACCTGGAGAATCCTTCATCTCGAGTTTCATGGAAACCTGCACGAGACCACCTGTAAAGTAGTAGATCGGCTTTCAAGATAAGTCTTTTATTTTGAAAATGAAAAAAGCAGGACATGTTATAGAGGGTCACAGCAAAATTGGCTCTCGAGAAAAAAATTGTTGCAATCCAATTTTTTATTTTAAAAATGCTTTGTGGGTATCCCCCGTCCTTTCCGTACGAGGAGGCACATCAAGGGGAAAATACCCTTGACCCATTTTTTCGTTCATTACACCATAATTGAATTTCTCGTCAGCCTTATAGCCCTGATTGCATTTTTGCCGATGCCAGAATGTGCGAGGCAAAAACAATTCCTGTTGCTGGTAAAAAAGAGTCTTAAGGGGAATCCCTTCAAAAAAGGTTCAGAGTTTTCTGAGTTTTTTATCAACCTTATCAAAGAAATTCCGCTTAACATCAACAAACAGTGCCGGGTGTTCGGATCGTTTCACGGTTATAGTCATCGATGTACCGAGTTCGAAGGTTGCCTGGCCATCGATAACAAGGCTTGCTGGTTTTGAACTTTCCAGTTTTATTTCGAGACGCCGGTTGCTGCTGATGACGTGGGGACGGGATGAGAGCAGGTAGGGTGCAAGGGGAACGAGCAAAAATCCCTGTATCCTCGGGTCTACAATAGGTCCTCCCGCGCTCATCGCATATGCTGTGGAACCGGTTGGAGTGCTGATGAGCAGACCATCTGCCCGGAATTGTTCAGTCGTGATGCCATCAACAATAATGGAAAACATCAGCATTTTTGCTGGTCGCGTTGTAACGATCAGTGCTTCGTTTAAAGCATTGCCAAAAAAAGTGCTGTCATTGGATAGCGAGATCCTCATCCGTTCCTCAACAGGAAATCCCGACGGTAGTGTTTTTATAAATTCCAGCGCTTCAGCAGGTTCAAGATCCGCTAAAAACCCAACTTCACCCCAGTTTATCCCAATAACCGGAATAGGCCTTCCCATCTTCTGGATAGCGCGAAGAATTGTGCCGTCTCCCCCAATAACAATTGCGACATCTGCACGGGAACCTTCAAGGGGTACACCTGCACACCCAAGTGATCCGGCGGTATCATTATCAAATACTACTTCGGATCCGTTCTTTTTTAAGATCGTCCTGACCTTTTCGGCAAAATCCAGCGCATCCCGGTTGTCAATCCGTGAAACCAGCAGTATCTTCATCGTCATCATCTCAGGTATTCTATTACTTTATGGTGCAGCAGTCCGTTTGTGGCTACAAGACACCGCCCAATGGTAACTTCCTCGGGAAACCGGATCGTCAGGCCGTCGAGATCGGTCACTTTCCCGCCGGCTTCGGTACAAACAAGCATACCTGCAGCTGCATCAGTTACCCTGAGGGTCCCCCGCAGGTCGACAAACCCGTCAATCCTGCCACACCCGATGTAACAAAGTTCGAGGGCTGATGCTCCCAACAACCGCCATCTCCGGATCTTCTGCCCCAACTGCATCATGCGGGCGGTATCAAATTTTCTCCCGTAGACACTCATTGCACATTCATCAAGGTGTGAGACTTTCGATACCGTAACAGGTTTACCATTACACCGCGCGTAGTTCCCTTTTATTGCCGTGAATGTTTCCCCGTTTGCAAGGTTCTGGACAAATGCCTGCTGGATTGAACCGTGTTCTGCGTAGGCAATGGAGAGTGCATAAAAGGGTATTCCGTTTATGGCATTAAACGTCCCGTCAACCGGATCGAGAAAGATAGTACCTCCTTCTCCTCCGAATTGAACTTTTCCGGCTTCTTCGCTTACCAACAGGGAACAGAGCTGGTGCTCCTGTAAATACGTGATAATACAATCCTCTGCTGCTTGATCTATCTTTTTTGTCGGGGTAAGGTCTGCACCCATCTTAACCGTGATGCCACCTTCAGGAGTTCCGGCAAGATCGCGTATGCTCTCCTGTACCAGAACTGCCATCTCTTTGCATGCAGCAAGGAACTCCATTTTTCCTGACAGCTCCCTTATTTCAACGCTGTATTTATGTAATGCAATAGAGATAAATTACTACCGCGTTTACGATATGTGGTTATTACAGGAGTATTTGCTATGAAAGAGCAGACAGAAATAGGAAAAATCAAAGAAGGACGATATATTGTTATCGACGATGAACCGTGCAGAGTACTCGGAATTGCCACTTCCAAGCCGGGAAAACATGGGGCAGCAAAGGCACGGATCGATGCATTGGGGATCTTTGACGGGGTAAAACGATCGATCGTTCAACCCGTATCAACAAAGGCATACATTCCGGTTGTTGAGCGTAAGAGCGGACAGGTAATCTCCATTGCCGGCAATACAGCACAATTGATGGATATGAAGGATTTTACCAATTTTGAAATACCTATTCCTGAAGACAAGAAAGGAATCGTGGAAGTCGGTAAGGAAATCGTATATATTGAGTCTATGGGTAAGAGAAAGATCGATTGAGTAGCTATTTTTCACAATTTTTTTTAACAATACTTTTTCTCATTTTTTTCTTTAAAAAATCAATATTTTCCAATATATTCCGTCGGGACGCGGATATCCAGATTATAGGAATTGAGCGCATGAGCGGTTATAACAAAATAATAACTGCGTGATCCTTCGAAAAATCTCTCTTTCCAGGGACGGGGATCATTTGGAGTCGTCCATAATGATTTATCAAGTCCACCGGGTGGGGTGATTGTTCGGACTATCCTGTTCGGATCATCAGCATCCATTACCTGAACGGTAAACTCAGGAAAGCTGGATGAGTATGATCCCTGGATAACGGTATGAGTACTTCCACTCTCTTTTGAACCGGTCACCGTCGATGTCCCGAGTTTTTGTCCCTGTCCACCCACCGGGCCAGCAGGATCAGCAGTATACCAGAGTTCCCAGTAAGGGAAGGGAATAGTAAAAACCTGGGTTGTGGCACTGTATTTACCGGAAATTGTCGCATAACTGGTTGTTGCCCTGCTCGCAATGCTATTGTTAATTCTTGTTCCGCCCGGGAGGGAATTATTCATTGAAATACCATAGGTCCCCGGGTCAACAAAACCGAAGGTTTTAATTTTTGAGTCCCATGTTGGTACCGGTGTTGGAGGGGTTGTTGTTATAAGCGGAGTCACTGTGAGGGTGGTTTCGGTATACACATGCACAGGTTTGAGGGGAACTTCCTGTGTTGTAGTTGGAAATGCTATTCCCGTATTGACGGGCTGTCCGGTGGCCAGTGGCTTGATGACAACAGCTATAACCAGAATGATAATGAGAGCACCCACAAGATAGGCGATATCTTTTTTATCCATGAAGATATGTAAAAATATTTCGTGCCTTGAATAAATAATGGTGGCATTTACGATTGCCGGATTCTCAAAGGATTTATCTATTCTGTCATTTTTTATCTGAAGGGAAATAAAACTCGATCATCCTCATTGTTCTATGTTTGATCGAGTAGTAACAATTAATCCAGATCTGCCTTGCCGCATCGATTCTGGGAAGTGCTTTATTTAACTTCGGCGCGCACGTCGAACTTTTTTTAATTAAAAAAAATTAAAAATACGACCCTATTTTTATGCAATCTTCCTTTTTAACGTGTTGATTTTTTCATATTTTCAGGTGTAAAATCGCATTATCCCGAATCATTTTTTTAATGCCAACAATATTTTTGTACTGCAATCCTTTACCAAAAATAATTGCGCAAAATAACCATAAAATGTCAAAAACCACCAACTTTTCGTATTCAGATGATAGAATTTTAAAAAAGTTGCTTGAAATCCCCTGAACATGAGACGAATTCCATGAAAATATATTTATGTCATCACAACCTTTTGTCACTCAGGGATACTGGATCAATCAGTGTCCACTATCAATTGAAGAAAGAAGGACTAGTCATGAAATCTTCAAAGCGTAATGATGAAGCGTTCACTGGCCTTGAGGCAGCGATTGTGCTTATTGCATTCGTCGTTGTCGCGGCAGTGTTCTCATATGTCGTTCTCGGCGCCGGGTTCTTTACAACCCAGAAAGCCCAGGAGACTGTGTACAAAGGTGTAGAACAATCGACTGCTAACATCCAGATGATAGGTAATGTCTATGGCTTGTCAACAGATAATCAGACTATTACAAATGTCACGTTTGTCATTGGTCTTGCTCCTGGTGCACCCGCAATGGATTTGACCAAGATGAAGATTGTATTCTCAACACCATCCACTACTCCGATTATCCTAACACAAATAAATGGTACTTCTGATACGTCGCATTTCACTACTAAAATTGGTACAACTGCAGTATCCTCAATTAATGCCAATGACCAGGTAGAGATCTATTTCGGCGTAGCTCCTGTTGCAGCGAATACCAAGATGAACATTGAGTTGAGACCTTCTGTCGGTGCTGCATTACCCTTCTCAAAGACTGCACCTGCCACGATCACAAATACAAATGTTCTCTACTAATCTCTCTTTTTTTAAAATACATAATTCCGGTATTTCGGTATCCGCTTTTTCTCATGAAAATGTCAGGAATTGTTTCAGATTTAAACCCTAACTGGCGCAATTACCTTAATAGTAAAATTCCCTATAGAACAGATAATTGATTTGCAGGCTGTCAACGATGAATCTTGATTTGGCATCGCAAATCATAGTTAAAGAAACAATTATTAAATGTCACTCTCTAACAAAAGTATTAAGGATGTTCGTGTGTCCAAGAAAAATACCACTTCAGATGCCTTTACGGGTCTTGAGGCAGCGATTGTACTTATCGCATTTGTTGTTGTTGCTGCTCTTTTTTCCTATGTAGTACTGAGTGCAGGGTTTTTCACAACCCAGAAGGCACAGGAGACCATTTATAAAAGCGTTGAACAATCAACGTCAAATCTCCTGTTGATTGGAAATGTCTACGGACTATCAGTCAATAATGCAACAATTTCTGAGATCAGGTTCTCAATTGGTCTTGCACCGGGTGCACCGCCGGTTGATTTAACAAAATTAACCGTTGCCTTTTCCACACCGACTTCAAACTTGGTTATCCTGTCCCATGGTACAAATGCTTCCAAAACCATGTTCACTGCCGAAGAAGGTGGTTCCGGACCCAGCCTTGATTCCATGGTACAAAACCAGCAAATTGAAATTGCTTTCAAGGTTACACCGGTTCCGGTGAATACACCGGTAACTATTGAGATCAGACCACCGGTCGGTGCTGCACTACCTTTCTCAAAGATTACACCCGCAACAATAACAACAACGAATATATTATCTTAATAATTTCCTGTTTTTATGGTAAATATACATCATCCCTGAAATTATCAGGGTCCTCCCATTTTTTTATAAAATCTCATCTCAATATCGCTAAAAAAGAACCAGCCAGCAGGTTATTACAAAAATCAAAGAATATAGCAAAAATTTCTAGAAAATTACTAAATCTTATTAACCAAGTAACGCAGTAAGAATTCATTCCTATTAAAAATTCTTTGAGCTTGACTTACTATCTGTTTGTATTCCTTCCATAATTTTTTAATTTCCTGCTTTAACAAATATTATTGGTTATTTCTATAACAAAATGTTTAATAGTCATTAATGTGATATAACAATTAGATACGTCATGGCGGTAAATCAGTCACAGGTCGACCACATCATTACTGCCGCGTCAGAAGATGATCCGGAAGTCAAACTCCAGAACCTGGAGCGGGAGGTTGATCTCATAAAAACCTCCATAAAGCGTCTTTTAATTGACATCCGGGAACGGATGAATGAAATGGAAAATCCGTTTACTATCGCTGGTACCGGAGTTCCGGCTGGGTTGTCTGCAGCAGCGGTTGAGACCGACGTGGTACAAAAATCTGCAATGGAAGCACGGGAAGCAGCGCTTGAAGCACGTGAATCACAACTTGAAGCAGCAAAAGCAAAAATAGAATTGGATAAAGCAAAAGACAAATTTCCTGTTGCACCCGAAAGGACACCTCCTGAAGACAACCGGCGGATGATTGATGACCAGTTGTTTGCCAGCATGAGTCCACACACAATAACTCCGCAAAGAGCAGCTTTTGTAACTCACGCACCTGGTGTTGCAACAAATGAGAAACTCCATCTCCAGAAAGTCTACAAGCTCTTCAAGTGGACACAACAAGCAGTCAAAAAGATCGGGCATGATCGTCTTGAAATTATCCTGGAGTCCTATAGAGCAATGGGTTATATTACAAAGGAATCCTGCGATGAAATCCGTGAGATATCACGCCTCATGCCGGCAAATCTTGGTGAAGAGCATGAAGTAGGTCCTGACGAATTTGTGTCCGATCTCTACGCACTGAATAGGATCCTCTCACCAAACGATACATCGCTTGACCGCGATATGATTGAAGTAATGATGGAACAGCGCCAGACCATGCCCGCCAGCTCACCAAGAAGTCGTGAAGAAAGGATTGATCTGCCCCATGTTACCATAATCGGGAAAAAGTCTTCCATGGCCAAAGAAAAAGATGATGAATGGATGAATTTACCTGACAGGATATAACAAATGTCTTCCGAGAGTATTACTACTGCACTGTTTTTGATCACGGCAGTGGTTGCATCGGCTGTTCTTATCAATGCAATGTATCCGGTCATCCAGAACATGGCAGGAACCTTTTCTTCTTCAACACATGAATCGGATGTAAGAATCCGCACGGATTTTAAAATTATTGCCACTCATGCCAGTGAAGGTACCGTTCAGGTCTGGATGAAAAATGTTGGATCTGAACGGATAGGGCTCGCAGATATTCAGCGATCGGATGTTTTTTGTGGTGCGGTAGGCAGTTTTGATCATCTTTCCTATGTGAGCAGCAATCCCGGGGATAAGCAATGGACAGAAGAATTTGGTACCGGCTATGATCTGAACGCAAATAAATTCTGGGATCCCGGTGAGACGGTAAAAATTACTGCTAAAGCACCATTTTCTTCTGGAGACAAGGTATTTTTCCAGTTTGCACTCCCGAATGGCATCTGGCGATCAATAGAATTTACGGCGAGCTGATACACTATGGCCGCTGCGGGAATAATCGGGACGGCGGTTGGAGTAATCCTCCTTATTGTCGTGGCATATGTGGTGGTGGGTGCGACCCTCACCGCGGCTGAAACTATGTCAAACGCCCAAAAAGATGTTACCCTGCAAAATCAAATGCGTATTGGGACGGCTTTTACTATTACGGATGAGACACATAACAGCTCAATAATTTATGCAAATGTCACGAATACAGGTACCGAGATTATCCGCGATTTTAATCATATGGATATTTTAGTGTTTGATAACGAATCCGGTGATTACCGTGTCTGTACTTACGATAAAACAGGTGGGGGCTCTCCCGGTTCATGGTATATCTCAAACTATTATCAGGATTTCATCCATCCATCTGAACTGGACCCCGGTGAAAAATTCCAGTTCAGGATCAACACACAAGGTACTTCTCCGGAATGGTTCCAGATTACTTCGGGTAATGGGGTGTATGCTTCTGCGTTTGTTTGAGATACGAGGGAGGTCCTGATGGCAACTATTTCTGATCTGCTGGGTGGTGAAGACCGGCGAATAATATCGACAGGCAACAGCGAACTGGATAAAAAAATTGCCGATGGACTTCCGCTTGAATCCCTCACCCTTATCGAAGGGGAAAACGATACCGGGAAAAGTGTCCTTACCCAGCAGATTATCTGGGGTGCGATGAAGCAGGGGATGTCTGTTGATCTCTTCACGACAGAAAACACCAGCAAGAGTTTTATCAAGCAGATGGAGTCAATGAGTCTTGACATCTCGGACTATTTTGCCATGGGATATCTCAAAGTTTTCCCCCTCCATGTTGTTGGTTTTGAATGGAAAAAAGAGGAGATGGCAGGTATCCTTGCACGACTGATCAAACATATCGAGAAGAGTAAATCCCAGGTAGTAATTGTCGATTCTCTTACCCTTTTTACCGAATACGCTGCAACCGACCATATTCTCACCTTTTTTACCAACTGCAAATCCCTTGTCGATCATGGTAAAACGATTCTCGTCACGTTACATACGTATGCGTTTGAGGAAGACACCCTTGTACGCATTCGGTCAATTTGTGATGCCCACCTCAACATGAAAAAAGCCCTTGTAGGCAGCAAATATGTAATGGTAATGGAAGTCATCAAGGTCAGGGGAGCACATAAAACCACGGGCAATGTAGTGAGTTTCGAAGTCCATCCCGGTTATGGCATGAAAGTCATCCCGATGAGTTTTGCGAGGGTATGATATGGGGAACCTGTCAGTCGCCGTTAACCTCCCCTTTAAGCAGGAGATCGTTGATTCTTCAGTTGATTTTTACAAGGATATTGAATCAAGTCCCCTTTACAAGATGCTGCCAGCGAATGCCAAGGATTATGTGAAAGCCAGTCCCCACCTCCTTGAGTATCTCCATACGTTTCCGGTAAACACCTATGGGATTCCTCTCTTTTTATCGGAATTAAAAAAAGACCTTCGCTCCATGGAGAGTCCCAATATCATTTATCCGGTCAATGATACCACGTTTGTCCATATTCTGCCCGATCCTGATGATGTGAGAAATTTTTATATCCCTATCGAACCCTCGTTTCTTCACAGTGTGAACCAGCTCCTCCCGGAAATTGAGACAAAACTTATTAACCTGATTGACGCCCTTGAAGACGATCCGATTACTGACAAGGAACGGGCCGAAGTGATAAAAAAGATGCTGGCTTCGGTTGCGGTGATCCTGCCCAAAGGGATGGATATCACCCAGCTCCAGGGCAGTTCTTCCAACCAGCAGGGTTTCAAGTCCAAGGTCACGACTTTTTTAAATACAGATTTTACGGCTCAGAAGAAGATGAAAGAGACCAAAAAGAAGCACCAGGTGCCCCTTACACCGGAAGGCAAGGTAATCCTCACCGATGAAGAATACCGGGCAATCGAATATCTCCTGATCCGGGATAAGATCGACATGGGAGTGCTCAAACCCTTCCTTTCCGACCCTTATATTGAAGATATATCCTGTGATGGAGTCGGGCCGATCTTTATCGAACATAAGATCTTCAAAGGTCTCAAATCGGTTATTGAATTTAAGGTTTCGAGCGAACTGGACGAATTTGTCGTAAAGGTGGCAGAACGGATCAAACGCCCTATCACCTACCGGAGTCCTATTGTTGATGCCACGTTACCTGACGGTTCCCGTATCAATATCGTGTACGGAACCGCAATCAGCCGTCACGGAAGTAACTTCAGTATCCGTAAAGTGAACGAAGTACCGTTAAGCATCCTTAATATTATCGACAGCAACGGCCTCAATTACCTGGCAGCCGCCTATATCTGGATCTGTGTGGAGTATGGGATGTCTCTTTTCGTATCGGGAGAAACAGCCAGCGGGAAGACTACGCTCCTGAACGCAATTACTGGGTTCATTCCCCCCGAAAATAAAATTGTTACTATCGAAGATACCCCGGAACTGAATGTACCGCACAAGAACTGGATCCGTGAAGTGGCACTTGCAAAAGGGAAAGGTGAAGGAACAGGAGGTTCTGCTGCCGGGGGAGAAGTGACCATGTTTGATCTGCTCAAAGCTGCCCTGCGTCAGCGTCCCAACCAGATCCTTGTTGGAGAAATACGGGGTGTTGAAGGAGCTGTTGCATTTGGAGCCATGCAGACCGGTCACCCGGTTATGAGCACCTTTCACGCCGCATCGGTAGAAAAACTCATCCAGCGTCTCTGCGGAGATCCTATCAATATTCCGAAAACCTACGTGGATAATCTTAACCTGGTGATTATCCAGAGTGCCGTCAAACGACCCGATGGCCAGCTGGTCAGGCGGATGATCAGTTGCAATGAACTGGTTGGGTTCAACGCGGAAACCCAGGGGTTCACTTTTGTCGAGATGTTCACCTGGGAACCAATTACTGATACGTTCATATGGTCCGGGAAGGGCAGCTCGTACTTACTTGAAAATAAAATTGCAACCATGCTTGGGATGCCAGAGAGTAAAAAATCAGAGATTTACCTTGAAGTGGAAAAGCGGGCAAAGATTCTCGAGCGACTGCATAAAGCAGGATATACAAAGTTCTGGGACTTGTTCAACATGATGACGAAGATCAAGAAGCAGGGGCTTTTAAAGATTGGTTCCTGAAATGGCAGATACTGCACCGGATCAGGACAAAAAACCACAAAGTCGTCAAATCCCGTTCTCATCTCATGTAAAGGGATTAAAAGAAAAATTATCCCAGATTACTGAAGACAGGAGAATGGGTGCAGACCTGCTCTTTTTAAACACTTATATGGCATCGCTTGCCATAGCCAACGCGTCGAGGCCTGAGATTTTTGCCTATGCGGCAAACCGGAAGGAGTACATTTCTGCAAAATATATTGCCAAAGTGGACATGTATGTAAAAAAATGGAACTATAGTTATTCTGAAGCACTGGGGATAGTTGCTGACAGAACAAATAATACCATCGTTAAAAGCATGCTCAACCGCTATGCAAATGCCATAGACTCCGGGGTCCCTGACGATGATTTCTTAAAAAATGAACTTTCAACCGTAAGAAGCGTATACCGGAGTCAGGTCGAGCAGGGACTCGAGATGCTCAAAAAATGGGGAGATGCGTATATTGCCATGCTCCTTTCCGGGACGGTTATCTGCGTTACCATCATGATCTCCATTGCTATCTATTCCCCCCAAGGTCTGGATGCTACCCTTAACATGGCTTACGCAATTGTTCTCACTATCTGCGTCTTTGGCAACCTGCTCATGTATACATCAGTGCCGGATGACCCGAAATCCCATGGGCTCATGGAAAGATCATCCAAGGAACAGCAGACAATTCATGCCATGGAAAGGATTATCGTACCGCTTGCCCTGGGTGCGGTCATCGTAATGACGCTGATTGGAATTAACGCAGGGCTGACATTCATGCTGGTGGGAATCCTCATGGCACCTCTGGGCATCATCGGATTTATTGATGACAGTAACATCACCCTCCGCGACAACGATTTTTCTACGTTTATACGGAGTCTGGGATCGATAATGGGGGGCCAGGGTACTACCGCTGTGCATGCTCTTGCTACGATTGATAAAAAATCTCTCACTGCTCTTGAACCTCTCGTGAATTCAGTCTATTCCCAGATGAACCTTGGTCTTGATAACAAACAAATTTGGGATAAATTCATCGGTGATTCCGGGAGCAATCTCATTTACAAATATCTCAACATCTACCTTGATACCATTATTATGGGAGGTCCTCCGGAACCGATCGGTACGGTAGTGGGGTCATCGGTCCTCGAACAGACCCTCCTCCGGGAGAAAAAGGATATGCACGCCCGCAGTTTTATCGTGCTCCTTGCTCCAATGCACATGGCAATGGTGGGTATATTCGTTGTCCTTTTCCGCATAATGTTGACGCTTACCGGTTCTGTGTCGTCAATGATGGGAAAATTTGCGGCAACGGCTGCTATTTCCGGAGGTTCAAGTGCAGGAGGTATGTCTGCAGGCAGTGCTCTTGGAGGGATGTCGATGTTCACCAACTTTCCCGAAAAGGAGATGGGCAACTTTGTAGTAATTTCTCTTACCATCATTACGGTGTCCAATATTATCGCTGCACGGATTGTCGGTGGCGGGGATCGGTATATGTTTTATTTCTATACAGCGCTATTCTGTACACTGACAGGACTCATATTACTGATTGCGCCTATAGGAGTGAACATATTCTTCAGCCCTGAAGGGCTCTCGAATATGGGGAAAACATCCGCGGGTGCTCTGGGAATGTACCTCATATGAAAGAAAGTCTGCGCAGGGTCATCCTCTTTGCCGTGATTGTGATCACCGGCTCGGTTATGATCCTGTTTGATGTGCCCCTTATCCTTATGATCCCCCTGATACTTGCAGTGGGATTTGTTATTCTCATGCTTCTTGGAGCAATAACCATTGCGGATATCAGGGCAGTATTCACCAGGAAAAAAACAAAAAACGTCAAAAAAATTTCTCTCATTCAGCGGCTGAACGACATGAAATTTTTTGAAAAAAAACCTGTTCAACCGGCAACAATTCATGTAGCTCCTGATAAAAAGAACATTCAACCCAAAAGTGATGCAAAAAGTTCTATAAATTCTGCAAGATCTACAACTACCGCAAGCACTGCAAAAAAACCCGGTGCCGTTTCCCACCTGCGTTCATTTTTTACCTCACTTGGATCGCTGCGCTCCGTAATCAAAGAACGCAGTAAACAGGTAAAAAAAGTGGAGCATATTGATGCACTGCTCGATAAAGCGGTCAGTGAGAAGGTTAAAAGCTCTCCGCTTGCCACTGCTGGTAAGGGTGTTGATACAAAAATCCCTTCACCCGGCGGTACCGCTGTTCCAGGGATAAAGGATCGGGAAAAAGAACAGGATCCTTTCCTGTCGCTTTCCGGTGATGAATTTGATACAAGCCTACTTGACGGGATAAACGAACCTGAATCTGTGGGGCCAGCATCTTTGGGACAAATCCCGGAATCAGGTACTGCGACAACAGGGTCAACCCTTACGATGAGTGAGCCGGAAATTCCCTTACCCTCACTGGATATTGATTCTGAGGCAGATAGCATCCTGAAAAATAATGAAATGGGTCTTGAAGAGTTCAGTAGTCTTGAAGGAGCTGAATCCATTGATCAGGACTTTTCCGATCTGGACGATGTGAATCTTGATGACATTGATCTTGATGTTGATTTAGAGGAAGAGACCCCACCAGCTGCAACCGTTACTCCATCAGCGGCTGAAAGCCAGAAACCAGCGGTGAACCCTGACTGGATTGCTTCTGATGCCCCAAAAGGTGCAGATTTGCCAGGAAACCAGGCCTCCACAGATAAAGACATGGCTGCATTTGCCGGTGGAGCTGCTGGCAGTGATGCAGACATGTTAAGTTCACTTGCCTCAGATGTGAAGTATGTTCCAAAGGAACAAAATCTCAGCCTGCTCAGAGATTTAAAAGATTTCAAGGCTCCTGCATCAGAAATCGAGAGTGAATTACAATATGTGCATGACCTGATGAAAGCAGGTCAGGCCTCAGGAAGAAAAACAACGCCTTTACAAAAGAAAACAAAATAACCCGGATACATACGTTAATGGGTTTAAAAAAAAAATGGATAACTACGTATCATAGTTTCTGAGGATACATGAAAGAAGTCCCGGTAAAAATTGAGCATAATAACGAGTGGATTGTCACAAAACTCGGTGTCACTGAAGATCGGATTTCTATCCCGGCTCCTTTCAATACTGAAATTCTTTTCAAAACCGTGTCTGATATTGCCGAGAAGAAAAATGTTCTCATAATTACCGTAAAAACCGATACAGAAACTGTGTACAGGATTCTTTCTGTTGAAAAGGTCCTGCAGATACTAAAAAAACTCATCCTCACATCCTGCAATGCATACCGTCTCATAGCCTATTTTATGTCACCGGCTATCCGTGGCGGTGTGATGATCAAGGATGCCCAGTGGGAAAAAGGGAATATCGTTGTCGTAAGTTCGGGAATCTGGTTTACCTCTGCAACAAAGCAAATCTGCGTCCCGGTGAATGATGTAGCAGCTATCGAACTCACCAAACGGGATGTCCAGGGAAAACCGACCGATGTAATAAAAATTGATCACCTTGAATCTGGAGGAGTATCTTCCAGCTTTGTGCTCTGCCCGCTTTCAACCCTCCAGGTACTTTTCAATTTCCTCAGGGACACAACAAAGGGGATGGATATGAAAGGGACCGAGCTGGACAGCATCGACCAGCAGGTCGCCATGCTCGTCTATTCAGGTATGGATTCGCATGCAATCGAAAATATGCTCAATATCCCCCAAAAACAGCTTGATGCAATCTATGATAAAATCTTAAAACTCGGTCTTGGCGAAGTTGTCACCATGCGAAGAGAAATCCAGCTGACGACAAAAGGCGTCCGGTTTATTTCTGATGCTACCAAATCCCAGACGCAGTAACATCTCGTCATATTAATCCCATACTTCTTTAAGGGATAATCTACCAAACAATTTATTGATCACCAATGGGCAAGATTCTGATTGTGGATGACACTCTCTTCATGAGAACACTGTTAAAAAATATCCTGTTTTCCGGAGGACATACAATAGCTGGCGAAGCCGGGGATGGCGAAGAGGGCATTGCAAAATACAAGGAGCTGAAACCGGATCTCGTAACCATGGACATCGTGATGCCCAAGTTGAACGGCATTGAATCTTTAAAGGCGATAAAAGAGTTTGATCCGGCAGCAAAAGTTGTCATGTGCACCGCTGTCGGGCAGGAACAGATGGTGAAACTTGCCATCAAGAGCGGTGCGAAAGGGTATATCATCAAACCGTTCCAGGCCCCTAAAGTTTTGGAAGAAGTGAAAAACGTGCTTGCATCCTGACGGTTATGGTAAAAATTCTCATTGTTGATGATTCCGTCTTCATGCGCACGGTCATACGGGATATGCTGGTCAAAGATCCCACGATAGAAATTGTGGGGACTTCATCAAACGGCATTGATGCACTGGAAAAGATCAATACCCTCAAACCCGATCTCGTCACCCTTGATATTGAAATGCCAAAGATGAACGGCCTTGAAGTGTTGAGGGAACTGCAAAAAGGAAAGAATCATCCCAAAATTCTGATGCTAAGTGCCCTTACCTCTAAAGATGCAGAAATGACCTTTGAAGCGATACATCTTGGCGCAGACGACTTCATGTTAAAACCAAAAGATCTCCCTCATGTCCGGGATATCAGCGGGGAATTAATTGCAAAGGTCAAACATCTTGTAACACTCACTTCGCCCATTGTTCCCCACAGCCCCTCCCGTCATCCTTCAGGATCCGCTGACAAGGTCGTACTTATCGGGTCATCTGCCGGGGGCCCGCAACAGGTCGATATATTGCTTTCAGAGCTCCCTGCTGACCTTCCTGCCAGTGTCATCATCACCCAGCACATGCCGGTCGGTTTTACTGCCGCTCTTGCCGAACGGTTTAACAGGATTGCTTCCATGCCGGTAAAAGAAACGCAAAACGGGGATCTTTTGGAAAAAGGAAAAATCCTGCTGTCAAAAGCAGGTGTACACACGATCGTTTCAGGTGAGATGGGAGACCATGGGAAAATGACCGGACGTATCGTCCATACCACATCTTCTCCTGTTCATGGTGTAAGGCCAGCTGTTGATAAGACCTTTGAATCCGCTGCCCGTGTGTATGGGAGATGTGCAGTCTCGGTCATTTTGAGTGGCATGGGAAATGATGCAGGTCTTGGTGCATATGCTATAAAGCAGGCAGGCGGGGTAAGCCTCGTCTGCGATGAAAAAGATTGCCTTGTTTACGGTATGGCACGATCTGCGATCAAAAACAATGCTGTCGATCAGGTTGTTCCTTTGCACGAGCTTGCAAAGGAGATAGAGCAGAGAGTGCTTACGATGGAGGGTGCCTGTGTCTGAATTTGAGGCATACCGGGGTCTTTTTGTTGCAGAATCGAGGGAAAACCATGAAAACCTGGTCAGGAACCTCCTGCTTCTTGAACTGGGCACAGATAAGAACGCAATAGATGAAATCTTCCGTTCAATTCATACCCTGAAAGGTGCATCTGCCTCGATGGGATTTTCCAACATGGAACATCTCTGTCATTCGATGGAGGACGTTTTCCAGCTCATTCGCAGCGGAACTGCAGAAATTTCAATGGAAATGGTCAACCTGCTGCTTGCATGTTCTGATATCATCGAACAGATGCTTGACGATATTGAAGCGGGTGGGAACGCTTCGTCAATAAACCCGGTTGAACAGGTAAAATCTCTCAAAGAATGGACTGAACACGGCAGCGGTAAACTAAAAGTTAACAAAGAGATCCCGCCCAGGGTAGAAGAACAGGGAAAAGTGCCTGAAGGGAATACAAATTCTGAAATAATCGCTGAAAACTGCATAGAATACGAGATGTCCATCACGGTAGCCCGCGAATGTTTAATGAAAGATGTGCGTGCGATGATCGCCCTGGGAAACCTGAAATCCCTGGGGACAATTCTTTCGGTGAAACCTTCCCTGGAAGCGATTGATGAGGGGAAGTTTGATGGCAGGGTTGAGCTTCTTATCGCAAGCGATGCAGGTGAAGAAGCACTAAAAACTGCAGCTGCGGGAACCGAGATCGCAGAAGTTGTAATTTATCCTGCAAAAAAAGCGGTAATTGTGACGCCGGATGAGATTGTAACCCCGGAGGAGATCCCAGAGGTCGCAAAAAAGACAGAAACGGATAAAAAAGAATCCCCGGCCATGGATAAAAGCCGGGAAATCAAAAATCTCCGGGTTGATATCCATCAGCTTGACCACATCATGAACCTCATTGAAGATCTTGTCATTAACCGGGGAAGGCTGAAACAGATTGCAGCGCAACACAAGATTAAGGAGATGGACGAAGCAATCGGCATGGTCGACCGTTCGGTTTCCGAACTCCAGAACCTGATGATGAACATCAGGATGATTCCCTTAAATCACATCTTTAACCGCCTGCCACGGGTTGTCCGCGATGTTGCCCGGTATGATGGCAAGGAAGTGGATTTTATCATTGAGGGTGGAGAGACTGAACTCGACCGGAGCGTGATGGACGGGCTCAATGATCCACTTCTTCACCTTATCAGGAATGCGGTAAATCATGGTATTGAATCTCCCGAATTGCGGGAAAAGGCAGGTAAGCCGCGTAAAGGAGTTGTCAGGCTCGCTGCACACCGGGACCATGATACGGTAATCATTGAACTTATCGATGACGGTGCAGGAATTAATATTGAGAAGGTGAAGGCAAAAGCCATAGAATCGGGCCTTATCACACCGGAAGCTGCCGAATTATATACGCAGGAGCAGGTAATTGACTTGTTATTCCAGCCTGGTTTCTCAACGGCTGACAAAATATCTGATATCAGTGGAAGGGGAGTTGGTCTTGATGTTGTCAGGAGATCCATCGAAGCGCTGAAAGGCACTATAAGGGTTGAAACAACCCCGGGAAAAGGAAGCCGGTTTGAACTGTTGCTGCCGCCGACAATGGCCATCGTTGATGTTATGATTGTCAGGATCAACGGAAAACGGCTGGGTATACCTATCAGCAGCATTGTGGAGGTGGCTAATTTCAAACGAGGGGACACCCACCAGATTGGAAAAGGTGAAGCGATCCTGCTGCGAAACGAAGTCCTCCAGATACTCTGGCTGAATGAGCTGGTGGGGGCTTCGGATTCCTGTGAAGTCCTCATCGTTGTGCAATACCAGAAGCGTAAGTGTTGTCTTCCGGTCGATGTTGTTGAAGGTAAACAGGAAGTTGTCGTGAAACCGCTGAGCGGTTTTATCGGGAATACCCGGGGTGTAAGTGGTGTGACCATCCTTGGAGATGGGGAAGTCGTTCCGGTTATCGATGTAAACACTATAGTCTAGGAGAATATCATGAAACTGTCAACAATCCAGTCAGATGCAATCCAGGAACTTGGGAACATCGGGGCTGCACATGCAGCCACAACCCTCTCCCAGATGCTGGGAAGCACAATCGAAATGAGTGTCCCGGCTGTCACCGTTGTAGATCTCTCTCATCTTGCAGAATATATGGGTGAAGAATCCGCCGCGATGGTTGCATTTGAACTCCAGGGTGATATCCCCCATGGGGGTTATATCCTGTTTTACATCACGCGGGAATCTGCGATCCGCATGACAAACACGATGCTCGGCCTGACCGAGACCAACCGCCCTCTCAGCGAGATGGATGAGAGTGCACTGCTTGAAGTAGGCAATATCATGGTTTCTGCATTTCTTGATGCGACGGCAGAATTGCTCGGTTTCGTGATGCTTCCATCCCCTCCTTCCCTCACCATTGACATGGCACATGCAGCAATGCAGTCCCTCATCGCCCAGATGCAGGAAGAGACCAATGAAGTATTGTTGTTCTCAACAGAACTTACCTGTGAAGAATATAAAGTGGACAGTGATATCATCATGATGCCGGAGAGGAGCACTCTCAATAAAATTATAGAACTTCTCGAGAACCTGATGAAGACCGGTTAAAATTTTTGCCCCTGCTATGCCCAGCAATCAAATACAAAACGGACAAACCGCGATGATTGGAATAGGAGAATACCGGGTCGGTTCATTCCCGATGATGACTATCGGTCTAGGCTCCTGTATCGGACTGGTTATGTTTGATCCAATTCTCAACCTTGGTGCCATGGTGCACATAATGTTACCGGAAAGTTCCGGCAGGATGGATCGACCGGGAAAATATGCGGATACTGCTGTCCCCCTCCTGGTACGTGAGCTGAATGCGCTTGGTTGCAAGAACCGGTCGATTATTGCAAAGATGATCGGCGGTGCCAGCATGTTTGAATATTTCGGAACCAATCTCAATATCGGTGAAAGGAATGCCGAAAAAGTCAGGATGATGTTAATAGAACACCACATCCAGCTTGCAGCAGAGGATGTCGGTGGCAAATTTGGTCGGTCCGTCACGTTTTTCCCGGTAGAAAACGGGAAAGTTGTGGTGAGAAGGGCAAACGGGACAGCAAACAACATTTAATAAAAACAGTATTTTTATTACCTGAAGAAATCATTTCTCTGGTTATTTTTTTAATCATCTGAAAATGGTAAGAGTACTATTTTTTTTCTTTTGGTTTTTATATTAAGACTTTTTTCTAAGCATGTGTATGCAATACTGGTCGATGGAATCAAGAAACGCTTTTTTTGCCTTTTTCTTCTCTGTTTCCTCCGTTGAAAAAAAATCATCGGCTATGTAACGCAGGGTGGTACTATAGTAGTGTAAATCGGGATACTCCTTATCAAAATCCGAGAATTGTTCGAGCGCATTGATCTTTTCCTGGTTAAGGAGATCAAATGCAATATCAAAAAGGTACACTATGTGAGCCGGCATTCCCTTGGAATTTGCCAGCTTTCTGAAATTGTGAAACGTGTTCTTTTTTTTCGTCAGGAGAGAGAATTTTAAACCGAGATAGACCGGTTCGAGATCATTGGGATATTGCCGGATAAGGTGGTTGAGTACACCCGCAGCGCCACCGGCATCTCGTTTGTCAAGATAATGATAAAACATCACGCGAAGAAATTGAATATCATTATAAAACCGCTCTGAACTGATATCCAGCAGCACCTTCCTCATTTCTGTGTCATGAGAACGTGCGGCATTCTCCAATCCGGCTTCAATGAACCAACGTTCGCTGGGGAACCATTCGATTGCGAGGAATATCATCTGCCAGAAAATCTTCTCGAGGAATGACGGGTCATCCATCTCCAGTTGTTTAACCTTGTTTAAAGGTGCAGGGTTACGTGCCAGGCTGAGCATGGTTTCGCGGGCAAGAAGTTCCATCTCACTCGGTCGCTGGATCTCTGAGGCAGATTCATTTTTTTTGATGTCTTTTAAGGAAAGCGCATAATAGCAGAATGCCAGGGTGGTGCCAATCTTTGTATCGAGGTTACGGTATTTTTTTAAAAAATCGATTGCATGTGCAAAATCCGAGATTTTTACCAGTCTGAGTCCAACAACAATATTTACTCCGGTTTCTGCATCTTTTCGCTTTTTAAAGCGAATGGCATTCTGGATAACTTTATTGAGATAGGCAAAATCATTGGTGTTCCTGCTTGCATTCAGCACTTCAAATGTGACTTGATCAATGAATTCATCGTGAGTGTCATCAGAAATATCAGGGAAAGAATTCTCGAGAGCCGATATCACTTGACCATAGAAAACCGGGAGGTTTGTATCTACTTTTTCAGTATTGCGGGCAATATATCCGGAAAAATCTTTTTGCAACAGGTTCAGCTTATCATAGACAATGGCGTCTGAAAGCTTCTCTCCCCGCATACAGGAAAAATGGCGTGTCAAGATAATAAAATGTATGATAAAAATTTCCTCATTTGCCGGAAATCCCAAATTGTTCTTTGAATCGTGCCAGATACCAAAAAATGAGAATCTTCACTCTTCTTAATAGTATATTATTTGTCAGAACCGCTCTTTTGAAAAAGCCTTGGCAAATTCTGGAGGTTTTATTGTCATTAAGACCAGAAATTGGTGATAAATATTGAAAGTCGAACCGCCCATTTTTAAAAAATCAGGGTTTTTAACAAATTCGGAATACCATTCTACTGTAAACAATAGTTATTATAGGATATATACGTATTTTTAATTTGAATCAGGTGGTAAAATTACTATCATTACCTTTTCTCATCACAAGGGCGGTACGGGTAAGACAACCTGCTGCCTGAACATTGCAGGATTTTGTCACCAGGCTGGAAAAAAGGTGCTGGTTGTTGATTGCGATCCCCAAGCGAATGCAACTGCCGGGCTCGGTTTTGAACCCCGGAGGACGTCTGGAAAAAATATGTACGATGTATTCATGGGTGGAACCGGGGATTTCACCAGGGTTGCGATGCAGGACATTATCAAAAAAACCGGTTCCGGTATTGACCTGGCACCTGCGCATCTTGACCTTGTTGGTGCGGAACCCTATCTCTACCATGCAGCATTCCCAACCGGGATACTCAAAGAAGCCCTTGAACAAATAAAAGACCAGTATGCATTTATTTTCATTGATACACCACCGAGCATTGGTCAGTTTGTACTGAATGGCCTCTATGCAGCTGATCATGTCGTGGTGACGCTTGATTCGGGTTCCTTTGCGCTCAATGGTGTTTTTACCCTTTCGACAATATTTTCGGATATAAAAGATGACCTTGGAAAAGACATCAGGCCGGATATGGCAATCGTCAGTCGCTGGGGCGAAGGAATAAGCCAGCCATGTGCTCAACCCGGAGGCGAGGAAAGAAAAGGTATCTTCACCAGGTTCCGGAACATCTTTACCAAACAGCCTGAACCCTCTCCTGATAACCATAAGGCAGCTCTCGAGGTAAAAAATGAGCAGGAACGGTTAGCTTCGACGCTCCTGATTATTAAGCAACGGTTCCCAAGTGTCTACACAGTCCCGTTCTCTCCGGCTGTGTACGAGGCACAGAAACGTGGGTTGCCGATTTCACATTTTGCACCGGACAGCCCGGCAGGAATTGCGTATAAAACCATTGCAGACGAGGTGATGAAATGGACCTGACAGAGATTGAACATGCTTTAAAAAAATCCAGTGAAGGTGATTTTTCTGCTCGAATTGACGAAACGAATGTTGATGTCGGGTTGAAACCGGTCATCCAGCTGGTGAACAGGACGCTCGAAAAAGCTGCTGAAGCAAAAGAGCTGAAGCACCGTGCAGATGTGATGATCCAATATAATCCGATGGCGATTGCCATATTACGGAAAGACAAAACAAGGATACACATCAACAAAGCCTATGAAACCATGTGGCGGGGTTCCCGGCAGGAATTATTGAAAAAGAGGCTGACAGATTTTTCTATCACTGTTCTTTCAGGGGAAAACGTCTATGCATGCTTTGAAACAAAGAAACTTGCGATTACCCATTGCCTTGTGACATTTCATGATGGGGTCAAAAAATACCTGATACTCAATGCAATTCCGATACTAACCAAAAGCGGAGAAGTAGACGGGGCTTTCTATATCTGGATTGATAACACCGAGCTTCACGAAAGGATGGAAGCAGTAAAAAAAGTGGAGCGGAGGGTAGACCGGATCATCCAGGAAAATCCCTATCCCCTTTTTGTCATTGACACTGAACTGAACGTGAAAATCTCTAACCAGGCATTTCTCATTCTCACCGGGTATTCTCCTGAAAAGGCAGCATCCCTTTCCATGAAAGAGTTCAAGTATCTCAGGAATAAGGGAGAGTCAGTCGAAGGGACGATTAAATCGAAAAAACGCAGCCAGGGAGAATCGACGATAGAATTCCCGAAAGATACCTTCACCCTGGACTGGTTCTATATACCGCTGCTTGATGCAGAAGGGAATGTTGAAAACCTGCTGGTCGTATTAAACGATATCACGGAAAGACGCAAAAAAGAAAAAGAAGTCAAGCAGTTAATGGAGGAATCGCAGAAAAAAGCAGAAGTCCTTTCAATAAGTGCTGGAGTCCTTGAAAGCGGGCTTGAAAAAATCGCTAAAGGGGATCTCACGTTCCAGGCCCCGATTATTGAAGGAGATCCACTCAGCAAGTTGAAAAAGGATTATAATTTATCCGTCGATTCCATTAAAAAAGTCATCGAAGAGCTGGAAAAGTCAGTAAAACAAATTGAAGTCACGACAAAAGAAACAAGCCATGGAACATCGGAAATCTCCAAATCAACAGAACAGGTAGCGGTTGGTACACAGAAATCTGCTGAAGGCGCAAAAAAACAACTCGAGGAGATCGAAAAGATTGGAAAAGAAGTGTCCGATCTTTCTGCGTCTATTGAAGAAATTGCAAGTACTTCACAGGACCTGATGAGTCATGCCCAGAAGGCGGCGATGGAAGGGAGCATTGCGTCTGACCTGGGTAAGATTGCAACTGCCAAAATGACCACAGTGGAAAAAATTGCCGGTGAAAGTGTAAACGAGATCACTGCGCTCAACGAAAGGATGAAGGAGATCTCCAATATCGTAAAGATCATCGCTGACATCTCCAGCCAGACAAACCTGCTTGCCCTCAATGCAGCTATTGAGGCTGCACGGGCTGGTGAGCATGGCCGTGGTTTTGCAGTAGTTGCGGGTGAGGTGCGAAACCTAGCCGGCGAGTCAAAGAGCGCAACCAACCATATTGACAGTCTCATCAGTTCTATCCAGGAGAACAGCGATAAAACTGCATCTGCAATAAAAAGCTCATATACCGAGATCCAGGCAGGAATCGAGAGTGTGAACAAGACGATTGATGCCTTAAACCGTATTATTGCTGAGTCAAATGTCGTCTCCCAAGGTGTGAGCGAGATTACCAAGGCGACCGAGGACCAGGCAGAGGCAACAACCCGCGTGGTTCATGGTATGGAAAAGACCAGCGTCATTACCCGTGATAACCAGGGACGCATGGAAGACATGGCAGCTC
>Ga0209048_10001264_pt1 | contig 26150 bp, 24 predicted proteins | sample FrelakmetCRP12CR_FD_187146 | JGI IMG/M metagenome (GOLD analysis project Ga0209048, IMG submission 187146) | Freshwater lake sediment microbial communities from the University of Notre Dame, USA, for methane emissions studies - CRP12 CR (SPAdes)... | ecosystem: Environmental > Aquatic >... | reverse complement strand
ATTACTTCCGCCGGCAATAATTCCAGCATGGAAAAAGCCAAAAGCGTGGTTACGGACGCAATTATCGGTTTGATCCTGGCTTTAACCGCCTACCTTTTGTTATATGTCATTAACCCGGATCTGGTCAAAATTGTAAAACTGCCGACAGTTTCCGCTCCGGTTGCGCCAATTGCTCCGCCGACGGGACCACCTGTGGCTGGAGCTTGCACTGGCGCAAACGCAGCTTGTTGTAAAACAGGCACCAACTGCACTGACTGTTCAAATTGCACCTCTTATTCAAATAGCTATAGTAACTTATGTTATAAAGGAGCTACTGGGAATACTGGTTGTCAATTAAACAGCAGCCTTAAAAGCAAGCTGGACACTGTCAATTGGAGCGCGGGTGGAGGAGCACAAGTTTCTGAAACATGGCCGCCGACTGTCACTCATTCAGCCCAATGCCATTCAAATGGGACATGCGCAGATGTCCGCTGCAATAGTGGATGCAGCAACACCTCTGTCGCCAACGTAAAAGCAATTTATGACGCACTGAAGGCAGCCGGACTTAATGTATTATTTGAAACAACCCCGGGGAGTTGCCAGCCATATATAAACGCAGGAGTAACTAATTGCAGCAGCCCCTCTACAATGACAAGCCCATCTTTTCACGTTAGTTAGTCTGTAAAATTTTTGCTTAGTTTTATTTTTTTATATTTTTATGTCGCTCTCAAAAAAAATCTTCATAACTTCTGCCACTTTATTTGCCATCATGCTTATCTTTTTAGGCGTCTACAACCTTTCTTTTAAAAAAACTGTTCCTCCAGAAAAACCTGCTGACACGCCAACCGTTCCTGCAAATACGCCTATAGTTGAAGCTTCCAAAATTACCCCTATTTCTGATGAGGCTGTTTTGTCGCCCATCCTCGACGCAGCTACCTCTGCAATAAAATATTATTCCAAGTTGACAGGCAAGGTTTATAGTATCGATTTGGACGGCACTAATAAAAAGACAATTTCGGACAAGAACTTGCCTGGTTTGGCTGATGTCATTTGGTCACCGGATGGATCAAAGGCAATCACCAAATTTACTCAGGATACCGGCAACAAATTTTTTTATTACGATTACGCTACTAATGTAGGTGTCCCGCTCAAAAATAATCTTGACACTATAATTTGGCAGAGTAATAGCAAGATTTTTTACAAATATTATGATCCCAAAAGCAGCGAGCGCACCCTAAACATCGCTGATCCTAATGGCTCTAGTTGGGTTAAGATAGCTGATTTAAACTATAAGTATGTCTCCATCGCGCCCATACCGCGCACCGGCCTAGTTTCTTTTTGGAACAGCCCGGACGCGTCAGCCGAAACCGATCTTGAATCATCCTCTGTTTTGGGCGGAGGAAACACACCGATACTTAAAGGCTATTTTGGAGCCGACTACCTTTGGAATACTAGCGGCAGCGCTGTCTTAGTCAGCCACGCAGATCAAAAAAACGGCTCGCAAATTCAATTAGCGCTCATGAACGACCGCGGCGGTGAATTTAAAAATCTCGGCCTTGCCACCTTCGTTTCCAAAAGTGTCTGGTCCAAAGATAATAAAACCGTCTATTACGCGCTTCCTGGTTCTTTGCCCAGCAATGCGACGCTCCCCAATGATTATTTGGCCAACAAATTTAATACTGCCGATTCTTTTTGGAAAATCAATACAGTTACCGGGGAAAAGACTCGCATCGTAGATGCTGCCAACTCAAGCAGCGGCATCGATGCCGAAAGATTATTTTTAAACGCGGATGAAAGTATGCTTTTTTTCGTAAACAAACTCGATGGCAAGCTTTACCGCGTGAATTTATAACAACAGCATGAAATTCAGCCAAAAAACCACAGCTAAATCATTTTTGAAATAAGTCGTGTCCGCTAAACCGTGAAGCAAAAAATATAACATAATGCCAAAAGATGCCAGCCACAAGGCATCTTTTTCTTTTTTTAATATTTCCTTGAACCAAAAAATGAGCGCGGTTATAAATCCGGCAAAGCCCAGGACTCCGCCATACAACCAAAAAGCCAGATATAAATTATGCGGATGCGGCACCGCCCACTCGAGATATGGCGGATAATATTTCTGGTATTCCAAATATTTATCCTGGAAATTTCCCGGGCCAATTCCAAAAATGATATTATCGCCCAAAATTTTGGTTGCCGACTCCCAAATAATTTTTCTTGATTCAACGGACGAGCGAGTATATTTTTCAAGATTTTGAAACTTTTCCGTATTTCGCTGGCTGACAAAGATAGCCAGTAAAATTAAGCTGGCCACGACCATCGGCCGCCAGTTGATTTTTTTGTTTTTAATAAAATACGTGGCTAATATACTTGCCAGAATTGCCATCCATGCCGCATAGGAGTAAGTGAAATAAAAAGCAAGCAAGATTAAGACTAGGCTGACGGCGAAAAGAATGATTTTTAATTTTGAATTTAAGCTTTGAACTTTGAACTTTGAACTTTGAACTTGAGCCGACCATAAGCCTATGATTATGGCTGGCGAAAGATACATCGCCAGATAATTAGGCGAATTGAAGATGCCCTGAAGCCGTCCGTCATAAGTCAGTTGGCCGGTGAAATAATAAAATAGGCCGGCTACCGCCACCCAAAAAGTGCTCAAATAGAGCCATTTGTAGATACTCTCCACATCCTTTGCGCTTTTTGTATCCGCGTAAACTACCCAAGCAAAAGCCATTGGCAGAACGAACCAGCCCTTGATGATTCCAAAACTGGCTGCGTAGTTGTGATTTATAAGCGTTGAAATTGTAAGTCCAGCAAAAATAGCTACTACCGCCCAAACAATAGCTTTATGGTTTCTATAAAATTCAGAAGAGGAGTATTTGTATTCGGCCAAATATGCTATGATCGTCAAAAACATCAAGATTTCCAAAATATTCGTTGAAACACCAAAAACAGGCAACCTAACCAAATAAGCCGGCAATAAAAAAACTGTAATATAAATTAAATATCTAGTTATTTTTTGCATCATCGTTCGCGCTTAACGCGATTATAATTAGAAGTAGCGGTAAAACCTGGACCGAATAGAGCGCAGTATCAAAGATAGAGTGTGTCGAAAAAATAACCAGTCCCGCTGCCATGCCAAAATATAAGCTATTGTTTTTTGCTTGCAGGACAAGCGCTCGAATAGCCGATATTAATATCAAAATAAAAATTAGTGCGTTAATAGCTCCCGTTTCAGCCGCGATATCCAAATATAGGTTATGCGCGTAAATCGGCATTCGATAATCCGCCGTCGGATCAATTTTGTAGGCATAATTTCCAATTCCCACCCCTAATGGATTATTTTCTATAACATTGGCTGCTTGAACCCAGTTTTCATACCTGCCAATATTTGAACCTTCTTCGGCATTAAAGCTGGAAATAAATCTTTGGCCGATCGGGCTGATTATTATTAAAAATAAAATGGCTATCGCCAGCGCGCATCCAATTACTATTTTTTTAGCTGACATTTTTTTATTAATCGCAAAACATAGCATCGAAAAAATCAAGCCCGCAACCAATCCAAAATAACCGCCGCGTGAAAAGGTCAACAGGTCTGCCAAAAAAATAAGCGCCACAAATATCAGATATATTTTTTTTCTCAAGGAATAGCCCAACGCCACGGCCATTGGCAAGCTTAACCCTAAATAAAAAGAAAACATGTGTGGGTCGGGGAAGGCGGCAAAGGCCCGCAAATAATCGTGCCCGCCGATATTCACCAGCCAGCTAGGGTAAACATTCACCGTCCGCGAAAAGGTCTGCCCCAAAAATACCGGCGTTATATAATTTCTCCATATGGCGGCAGTTTGGTCAAGACCGATTATAAATTGGAGTGAAAATTGAATTATCCCGATTATTGCCGCCAATCCCGCGCCCCAGACCAGGAATTTGACAATTTTAATCCTAGCAAAATCAAACCTAGCTATTCCCGCGACTACAAAATAAATCGGAAATATGGAAAGCAGAAACAAGAGCTTGCGCAAGCCCCAATCAGCATTATTCGCCCAAAAAAGCGAAAAGGCGCTCAAAAAGAGAAAAGAAAGAATTAAAAAGGTCTGCATCCGCGCTGGCACAAAAACCTGCCGGTTTTTGAGGGCTGAAATAAGCCACATTAAGGCCAAAATCAGGATGAAGACTCTCCCGGACGCCAAGTCCACCCCCCGGGCCGGATTGAGGGCGATTTGGAAGGGAATATAGAGACAAAACAATAAAAACAGTTTATACATGCCCTAATCCTCGCATATTTTGGGTTTTAAGGCAAAATTTAGTTTAAAAAATATCTAAATTGCGCTTTGTGATAATATTTTTTTTGTTTTATTTTGCTAGTAAATGAACCGCCACCAAAATGTTTGACTACAAATTCCGGAAAATACAAAACTTTATAGCTGAGCTGGCGCGCGCGCCGGCAAAGATCAATGTCTTCAAAATACATAAAAAACTTTTCATCAAATCCGCCGAGCTTATCAAAAATATCTTTCCTGATAAACATGGCCGCTCCGCTGACCCAGGCGCATTTAACCGGCACAGTGCTTTCCCAAATTTTTTTGTCGCGCTTGTAGCCAAAATTATTCATGAGCGTGCTCCAAATAGTAACTTCCTCACCGGCAATCCACTCTTGTGTTTTTCCATCTTCGGAAATTAATTTTGATCCGATTATCGCTAGCTCGTTGTCTTTGGTAAATTCACAAATCGCTCCTGAAAAATTATTTGAAACAATTTCAGTATCCGGATTTAAAAAACAAATAATCTCTCCGCGCGCGCTTTTCGCCCCCAAATTGCATCCCGCCCCAAAGCCGGTATTTTCCCCTGAATTTATCAGCTTTATATCTTTTGGAAGTTGAGCTTCCAAATCAGTTGCGTCATTGTTAACAATAATTATTTCATAGCCCACATTTAAAATCCTTTCTTTAATAGAAGAAACGCACTTTCCTAGATATTTTTCACTTTTGTAATTAACGATAATTATGGATAACATTAGAATTTGACATTCTTAAAATCTTTATAGGCTTTTTGCACTACTGGCGCCAATTCATTGCGTTTAAAAATTATATCCATCCAGTTTTTAATTTTTCGCAAAATTATGTAACCGGTAATCCATGGTTTCAACACATTTGGAGTATTTTTTTTGAAAAAAATCAGCCCGGAAACTACCAGCCAGTAAGTTTTACTTTTCAAATTGCCTGCGCTTTTTTCAAAATGATATGCCCAGGATCCGGCCACTACAATATTCTTAAATCCTGCCTTCTTGGCCCGTAGGCTAAAATCCACATCCTCCCAATACAAAAAATAGTCCTCATCCAAAAGCCCGATCTCTTTGAAAACAGCAGCTTTTATAAGCATCGCGCATCCAGTGATAAACCCAGTTTCGTAGCAATCCGCCGTTGAAGCCTCTCTCTCATTGAGCGCCTTCATCCTGAGCCAATTTATTTTGCCTCCCGAGAACCAAATTTGGCGGCTCAGGCCATCAAAAATAACCGGGCTAGTTATGCCGACTTTTTCATCCGCTTTCGCGGCGCCTACCAATCTGGTCAGAAAATCTTTTTCTACTTCCGTGTCGTTATTGAGCAACAAAACATAGTCAGCCATTCTTTCCAGGGCGAATCTGATCCCGACATTGTTCCCCGCTGAAAAGCCGAGGTTGGCCTCATTTTTGATAAAATGAGCTTTGGAAAAATTTGTCTTAGCTATTTCAAGCGAGCCATCAACAGAATCGTTGTCCACCACAACCACCTCAAAATCAGGGAAGTCCAGCTTAAAAACACTCGCCAGACATTTTTTAATGACTTCCGCGCCATTATAATTGAGAACGACTATGAAAACTTTAGCGCCCTTGCCCATAAGGATACTGCTCTTAAATTGACACTTTTTACGGCGAGAATTTGGCAATAATAAAAATCAATCGATAGGAAATTCTCCACTAGGGTATTCTTCCACTCCTTTTTTAGTGATGAGGCTGGTGATTTCTTCTGTTTTGACAGTTTTAAAGATCCAGAGACCTGTGAAATACACAAGCGCGCTTCCAAGCGCTGCGATGAGAAAATTTATATTCTGGAATATAAACAGGAAGATTGCCATAGCCGTTCCGGAGATAATAATGCCACTTTTCTTTTCTACTTTTGGATGATATTTTATTTTTCCAGCCACCACCGCAAAACAGGCAAGCGCCACAAAAAATTCCGTCAGGGATGAGACATAGGCCGCGGCCGTATAAGAAAATTCAGGGATAAATATTAGATTGGCAGCCACATTGAAGATGGCGGCTCCCGCGTAAACCAGCATTAACCTCTTCTGCAGATTCCCCGCAATCAAAATATTGCTGAAGAAATTTCCAAAAAATATCGACGCGATTCCGAAGACTAGGATACGCAAAACATCGGCTGAATCAGCAAATTGTCCGCCCCCGATCAGGCTGATTATCCCATCAGCCAAAAAAAGTGTGCCAATGATCAACGGCACCACGGCCAATACAAAAAATTTGAAAGTTTTGTTCGACACGTCTTCGAATTTTTTTTTGTCGGAAAAAATAGTGTTCGACATTATCGGCAAAATTAGGCCGATGATCATGGCCGGGAAAAAGGTCAGGTTTTCCAGCACTTTATAGGCAGCGTTATATATCCCCACGTCGGCGCTGGTCTTCATGACGGACAACATGATCGTATCCATCTTGAAATAAACAAATACGATCACGGCGCCAATTCCGATCGGCAAAGATTCTTTCAAGAACTCTTCCCAGTATTTGAAATCGAAGCGCAGCTTGAAGCGCAGAAACTTCTTTGACCAAAAAAACACAATTACGAAACTCAGGATCATGTTTATAAGCAAGGAGCTGATGATCCAGTTGAAACCGAGGTTCATCTTGACAGCGATGACCACCGTGACAACCTGTAAAATTTTACCGGCCAATTCACCGATGGCCACCCGGTCCATAGCCAGGTTTTTTTGAAAAATACCGTTCAAAACCTGGTAGCCGGAAGAAAAGATGAAAGAAGCTGCCGCAATAATTATTCCTTCCTTAACAACGAGCGGATAATCAAAAAAAATGACCACCAGAGGCGAGATGGCAAAAACTGCCAACGACGTGATGATGCGCAGGGTGAAGATGTTGCCAATTATTTTTTCTTCGTGCGCTCCGGTTCGGGAAATTTCACGCGTCGTTATGCTGTAAAGTCCCAAGTCCGCAATTGACGCGAAAAAAGACAAAAACGCGAGCACCGTCGCGTAATTGCCAAATCCTTCTTTACCAAGATATCTCGTGATAAGCCCGATAACGACCAGCGCCAAAACCGTGGAAAACACTTTTGAAACACTGCTGACCGCAACGTTATAAGCTATTTTTCTAGCTATAGCCATACTCCAGGAATTCCCAATTTCTAATTTCTAATTTCTAAAAATTTTGTATCTTTGGAAATTTTATTGGAAATTGGATATTGGATATTAGAAATTTCAAATAAGATCGACTGGCTTGATAACAACTTTCCTGTCCTCGCCCTCGCCAATGCTTTCGGTTTTGATTTTTGCGTTTTCGGAAAGCTCCAGATGCACTAATCTTCTTTCGTAGGGGGACATGGGGCGCAAAACCACTGCTCTTTGTTCCCTAACTGCCTGCTCGGCCATTTCTCTGGCCATTTTTTCAATTGAGTCGTTTTTTTCTTGGCGATAAGAATTAACATCCACAATAAAATTAACGCGATCGTCTGTTTTTTTTCTAACTATAAGCCGCGCTATGTGTTGAAGCGATTGCAAGTTAACCCCATATTGACCGATTAAAAAATTCGAGTCCTCTGTTTTAATGTTGCAAACGATTGTTTCCGCACCCTCTTCCATGGAAACTTTTTTAATTTCTGTTTCCGCCGTAAAGCCCATTTTATCGACTAACCCATGGACAGCCTCTTTTATTGCCTCTTCAAAGTTGTTTTTTTCTTGCGTCTCCATATATTTAAACTTATCAATTATGCTTTTTTTGCCGCTACCGATAACTCCTTCTTCTGAATATAGTATTGCTGCGCGATCATAAAACCGGTAGAAACCAGCCAATATAGCGCCAGCCCAGCCGGGAACTTGATGCCGATAAACAGTGTCAGTAGCGGCCCCAAAAACAACATTTGCCGCGACATAGTCTGGGCAAAATCAGCCTCTTTCCCAGGAGAACTCTTGGGCTGTTTCGCCATCAACATTTTGGTTTGAAAATACTGCGCGAACGCAGCCAGGGCCACCAGAATTAGGTGTGGCGCGCTAGCCAGAGTCAGTTGGCCAAGATTAATCACAGAAGTCAGGTCAATAATCCCAAAGAACATGTGCTTTATTTGCCCGGGATTTTGAACAAATGGATACAGCCCCGCGGCATCAACTTTCAGCCCGGCGTTGGAAATATTAAAAAACACGCGATAGATGGCGATTAAAAAAACAAGTTGCACAATCATTGGTAAACAACCGGAAAAAGGGTTGGTTTTGTGCTCCTTATACAGCTCCATCAAGGCCTTGCTTTGCTTTTCTTTGTCTTGTTTATATTTATTCTGAAGCTCTTTGATTTTCGGCTGCAACTCCTGCATCTTTGTCTGAGACTCGATTTGTTTTCGACTCAGCGGCACCAGCGCAAACTTAATCAGGAGAGTCACCGCAATAATCGCCAGCCCAAAGTCATGAAAAGGCAGTATATTGTAGATAAAAATTAACAGATTGTATAAGGGAAGATATATAAACTCATTAAATATGAATATCATTTTTATTTTTTACAAAATTATTATTTCGCCTCAACTAAGCCACTTTTACAGAGCACACTGCTTATGTTTTTGCTTAATTTTTCCGGATAGATTCTTTCTCCCTCACGCCTGCGCAGCATAACGACTACATCAAAACCCCTCTTGATTCGCGGCAGGCTTTTCTGTAGAATATCTCTTAATTGTCGCTTCGCCAGATTCCGTTCAACGGCCTTTTTGGAAAACTTCATCCCGACAATAAAGCCGACCCGGGTGTCTGATAAGCCATTTTGGGCCATTTTAAGGGCGATATTTGCCTCTGAAAAAAATTGTCCGCCCCCTTGAATCCTTTCAAAATCTTTTCTTTTAGTTAACCTATTTTTAAAAGGTAGCATAAGCCTGGTTTAAGTTTGGGTTAGCCGTTTTCTGCCCTTTCGCCGTCTTTTTTTCAAAACATCCTTCCCGTTTTTACTCGCATTGCGTTTTAGAAAACCGTGTCTTTTTTTTCTTCGGCTTTTTGTTGGCTGATAGGTAATACTCATATTTTTGCCCGCCCGGCCCCGTCTGCCCTGCCCGCTGGTAGGCGGGTAGCGAGCAGACGATAAACAGGGTTAAATTATAGTTAATTTGTGATTATTTTCTCAATCCCGAACACTCAGGACTAATTAGAAGTTTATCAATTATGTTCGCAAAAGTCAATCTGCTATGGGATAATTTTTCGGCCCGATCTTGCATAAAAAAATTTAATGTATTATATATAAAGGTAGCCACAAGCTTTTAGGCTTGCACAGTTTATCAACAGTTTTATCCCCACTTTTCTTAGACTTGCTCCCGCCCCTGTGATATACTTTTTAAACAATGCCACTTTTTAATCTATAGGTTTATGGTTAATGACGAGCTTTGGCGAGCAGCCCTAGGGGAGATTGAGCTTTCTATTTCGAAAGCCAATTTTATCACGTGGTTTAAAAACACCTCGATTTTATCTGTCCAGGATGGCCGGGTGGTCATCGGCGTGCCCAATGGTTTTGCTAAAGAATGGTTAGAAAATAAATACAACCTGTATATTCTGCGCGCTCTTAAAAATATTCAACCTGACATAAAAGAGGTTTCTTGCGTAATTACGACCAACCAGGAAAATGCCTTTAAAAAACCTTTGATCGACGCGGTTGTGGCCGCCAAAAAAACCTCTCCCAACCACAGTTTTGATATCCAAAATATGGCTTCTTTAAGCCAGGAAAACAATCTGAATCCGAAGTACACCTTTGAAAATTTCGTGGTCGGCGGCAGCAATGAATTGGCCCGCGCCGCTTGTTACGCGGTCTCTCAAAATCTGGGCAAAATTTATAACCCTTTGTTTATTTATGGCGGGGTGGGTCTTGGAAAAACACATCTCCTGCAGTCTATTGGCAATGAAGTTTTAAAACATGACCCAACTCGAAAAGTTAAATATATCACCTCTGAGCGATTCACTAATGAGCTTATCGATTCGATTAAAAATCAGAAGATTAATGAATTTAAGGGGCACTACCAAACTATCGACCTATTAATTATTGATGATGTCCAGTTTTTATCCGGCAAAGAAAAAACTCAGGAGGAGTTTTTCCATATTTTTAATTTCCTCTACCAGCTCAACCGGCAGATAGTTTTAAGCAGCGATCGCGCTCCCAAAGCTATCCCGACCCTGGAAGAACGGTTGCGATCCCGTTTTGAGGGCGGCATGATTGCGGATGTATCCCGAGCTGATTTTGAAACTAGGATGGCTATTTTACGCAAAAAAGCTGCGGCCGACTCAATTGACATAAGCGATTCTGCCTTGGAATTTATTGCCTCCAACATAACCCACAACATCCGCGAGCTGGAGGGCGCCCTAAACCGAGTGGCTGTTTCCGCCCAGCTTACTGGTCAGGCTATCACCCTAGAATTAGTACAAAACCTCCTTTCCGAGCTTATTTCTAGCGGAAAAAAGAAAGGGGTCACCCACAAACACGTGATTAAGGTCGTGTCTGATTTTTACGATATAACTCAGGAGGACTTGGTTATAAAGGGCCGAAAAAAAGAGGTTGTACGGCCGCGGCAAGTTGCTATGTACCTGATGCGCAGCGAGTTGCGCTATTCTTACCCGGGAATTGGAGAAAAAATGGGCGGCCGAGACCATACCACCGCCATCCATGCTTTTGAAAAAATAAGCAAGGAGCTTGAATATGACAAAAAATTAACCGAGGATCTAATTTATTTACGAGAAAGATTATACTCCATTAGTTGATATTTTGTGGATAACTTGTTTGTGGAGCTGTTAAAAACCCTCTTCATATCCATCACATTTTACTGCCAGGGAGTGTGTTAAAAGCAATTGGAATTATTTTTTCTCTTTTTACCTCCCCTTTAAACCCACTCTTATTATCTAATTTATCCCCCAATTATCCACAAAAAAATATTCCTTTGGCGCTTTCTATAAGCCTTTTTTATAACTTATCCCCAAAATACCTCCCTACAATAATAAACAACTATTTATAAATATATATAATTTATTATTAGATTAATATTATGAAATTAACTTGCACTCAGGAAAATTTTAAAAGAGCTATTTTTAATTCAGAGAGGGTTGTTTCCAAACAAACAACACTACCCATTTTAAATAATATTCTTTTTGAGGCTGGGAAAGGCGGCCTAAAACTATTAGCAACTAATTTAGAAATAGGTGTAGTGGTGAAAATCGGCGCCAAAATAGACAAAGAGGGTAAAATTACAGTGCCAGCCAAACTTATTAGTAATTTTATTAATAACTTGCCGGCGGGAGAAAACATATCTTTGGAAGTAGTTGAACAAAGCCTTAAAATTAAAAGCGGATCAGCTAAGGCGCTAATTAAGGGCTTGCCGGCCACAGACTTTCCTTTGATTCCACAAAAAAGCAATGATTTTCAATTACAGATAGCTGGATGGGAACTTAGAGTTATTATAAATAAAGTAATAACCTCAGTGGCTTTTAATGAGGCGCGACCAGAGTTAACAGGCATAAACCTGATTTTAAAAGAGGAGGAGCTTTTATTCGCTTCAACAGACAGCTTTAGGTTATCAGAAGTGCACTTAAGTTTGGCAGAAAAAAATATTAATTCAGTCTCCTATAAGGCCTTAATCCTAAAAAGAGATAATATAATAATTCCAGCCACCACAATAGTCGAATTAGCTCGGATAATTTCAGCAGATGAGGAGCAGGAGGTTAAGATTGCTATTGAAGAGGGGCAGGCATTTTTCGAAATAAATGGAACCACACTTGTTTCCAGACTAATAAATGGCAAGTATCCTGAATATAAACACATTATGCCCAAAGAATTTAAAACTAGGATTGTGGGGGAAAAGACTTTGTTTCAGGGGGCAGTTAGAATGGCTAGTATTTTTTCTTCAACCAAAACCAATGAGATTGTCCTTAAAAACGATACTGAAGCAAAAAAAGTTTTAATTGAAGCTAGAAGCGTTGAGGTGGGAGAAAACTCAACAGAGCTCAAATTAGACAGTGTGGGGCCGTCCCAGGAGGTTATTTTTAACTCCAAGTATCTTTTGGATGGAATCAACACAATTACAACCTCCAAATTGGCTATGTTTATAAATAACGGATCTACGCCGGTGGCCCTAAAGGAAATAAATGAAAAAACCGGGGAAGTCCTAGAGGACTATATTTATATCGTTATGCCGATTAAGAATTGACCCGTGGCGGCGAATCAAGAGCGCCTAGCTTTTTATTGTTTATAAAAAATAAATATGGCGGAAAGTAAAACATATCCACTGGTTATTATTGGTGCCGGTCCGGCTGGTTTGGCTGCTTCGATCTATGCCTCTCGCTGCGGCGTAAAACACATCATTATCGGTGAGCTTTTGGGTGGGTTGATCGCCGAGACGCACCTGATTGATAATTATCCTGGTATCGAAGATGTAACTGGTTTTGAGTTTTCTCAAAAACTTACTCATCACGCGCAAAAATATGGCGTGGAAATTCTGCCGGTCAAAGTAAATAATATTAAAAAAAGCGGCGGGGAGTTTGAGTTGGAAATTAAAGGGAAAGAAAATTTAAAGAGTCTGGCAATTTTGATTGCAACCGGAACTAAAAGAAGAAAATTAAATATTTCTGGGGAAGTTGAATTTTTAGGCAAAGGCGTTTCCTATTGCGCGACTTGCGACGGATTTTTTTATAAAAACAAAACCGTGGCAGTGATTGGCGGCTCTGACAGCGCGGCCGGAGCAGCGGTTTATCTTTCAGAAATTTGCGAAAAAGTGTTTTTAATTTATCGCAAAGAAAAATTACGCGCGGAGAAATACTGGGTTAATCTCATCGAAAAAAATCCAAAGATCGAGGTGGTCTATAGTACCAATGTTTCTGAAATCGTCGGCGCGGAAAAATTGCAAAAAGTAAATCTGGATAGGCCGTATAACGATGCAGACTTCATTAATCTAGACGGACTTTTTATCGAAGCCGGTTCTGACCCCAAGCTTGATTTTGCCCGGGATTTAGGCTTAAAAACTGATGAAGGCGGATATGTAAAAATAAACTCAGACGCTTCAACATCAGTGACGGGCGTGTGGGCGGCTGGTGACATCACGAACGGTTCTGACAAGTTCCGCCAAGTGATTACAGCTTGCGCCGAAGGCGCGATCGCGGCGAGAAGCATTTCTAATTATTTAAAGAGATGAAATCGCTCAAAAATCTTTTAACTAAAAAATTTCCGGGAAAGAAATTAAACAGAGCCACTCTTGATGACAAAACAGTTTTTTATGTTTTCAAGAAAGTTGTTCAGGAAGAATTCGGCAATCTGGGCATTGAAAATTTTCGGGCGGATTATTTTTCCGGCAAAACCATTTTTATCAAATGCCAAAGCTCCGCCTGGGCCTCTGAGTTGTGGTTGAATAAAAATCGAATTGTCAGAAAAATAAATAAAGAACTGGGAGAAAATATAATCGAAGACATAAAAGCAAAATAAAAACTCGGATTTCACCCGAGTTTTATAATCCAAATATAGCTTGCTTTCTAGGGGATGTTAGTATGCACCGTGATGCTGCTTGATGCGTCATTGCCGTTGTTATCAGTAAGAGTCAGCTGGATCTCTAAATTAGTTGTTTTTTTGTCAGCTGGCACAGCATAGTCATAAGAGAAGTTGCCAGTTGGCGCGGAAACGGTTTCTCCGTCAACTGAAAGAGCGGAACTTTTCACGCCGTAACCTGCGGAAATAGAGCCGCTTATAGTAAAGGATGGCGTGATGATGTTGTCTCCGTCTGAGGGGGAGCTTATGCTGATGGAAGGCTTATATTGGGAAAAATCACTTGATTTGCATTGTTCAGTCGGCACGTCTTTGGTGGTGTAATCAGTGTTTTTATCCACCCATTTTTTAACCGCTTTTTCCCAGTTATCGTATTGCGGATCCTTTTCCGGATCTTTGGGCGCGTCTCCGCGCGGGTCGTCCTTGTTCACATAATAAAGGATGGTATGGGCAGTGAAAAACTCTTTTTTATCAGTTTCGCTTTCTGGGCAGGCATCGTTGGCCAGGCAATATGTATCTTTGCCAGGGATTTTACAAACTTTAATTTTAGATGATTCGCTCAATTTGCCGTCCAAAACATCCTTGCCGGTATTCTCTTTTTCATATTTTGGAAACTGTTCGATATTATAGTTTGGAAGAACGCTATTCATAAAAGCTCTCCAGATAGGCGCCGCCGTAAAAACTCCATCAGCTCCCTGTGCCATAACGGTGTTATCATTATTTCCAGACCAAACGCCAACCGCCAAGGAAGGAGTAAAACCGATAGTCCAACCGTCGCGCCATTCATTGGTGGTTCCGGTTTTAGCGGCGACTGGGCGATCAGTAAAAGCCAGGGGGCTATGCTCGCCGAAAACCGGCGCGCGCAAATCGTTGGTGGACATGATATAGTCCAGCATGCTGACATATTTTTCATCAACGACTCTTTGCCCCGGATTATCCTGGTATTGTTCGAGCACGGTGCCGGAAGGATTGGTTATTTTTAAAATAGATGTTTTGTCATGATGGATCCCCCCGGTGGCGATAGCGGAATAGGCGCTTACATGGTCCAAAAGAGTCACCTCACCTCCACCCAGCACTAGAGACAGCCCATATCTATCGGGGTCGTTAAGTGAAGTGATGCCCAAAGCGTGGGCGGTGTCGATCGAATCTTTCACGCCAGCCAGATACAATGTTTTGACTGCTGGGACGTTTAAGGACATGGCTAACGCGTTTTTCATCTGGAGCAAGCCGTGATTTTTCCCGTCATAATTTTTTGGATTGTAGTCTGTGCCCGTGTCCGTGGAAAAATTTGTGTCTACGTCCCAAATATTTGTTTCTGGCGTGTAACCTTTTTTGAAGGCTGTAAGATAAACATACGGCTTGAAAGAAGAGCCTGGCTGCCTGAGCGCTGTGGCTACATTGAAGTTGCCTTCAAATTTACAGTTTTTGCCGGGAGTGCAACCATCCGGAGATGGTTTTCCAAAATAATCCTTAGAGCCGACCATGGCCAGAATTTGTCCGGTTTTTGGATCCATAGCGACCAGCGCGGAATTATTGGCGCCATATTTCAAATCAGTCGCGGCTCCATCCCTGACTGCTTGTTCCGCGGCCTGTTGCTTGTCCCAATCCAAAGTCGTGTAAACTTTTAGTCCACCCTGTTCGAGCAGATCATCGCCATATTTTTTTTCTAAGTACTCCTTTACAAACATGACAAAATGCGGAGCGGAGATATTTTCTGAGGGAGCCTTTATTTTAGCCAAAACGTCAACTTGCTGGGCGGCATCTGACTGATTTTGCGTGATATAGCCCAGGGCAATCATTTGTTTTAGGGCATATCTCTGGCGGCCAATGAGCGCGTCGGTGTGGTTTCCGTAAGGGGAATAATACGAGGGCGCTTGGGGAAGAGAGGCCAAAAGAGTTGCTTCATCGAGGGTGAGCTCGTTAGCATGTTTGCCAAAAAATGTTTGCGCTGCCGATTCGATTCCATAAGCATTTGATCCATAAGGGATTTGATTTAGATACATGCCCAGAATTTCGTCCTTGGAAAATTTTTGGCTCATTTCTATTGAGAGGATGGCTTCCTTAATTTTTCTGGAGAGCGTTTTCTCGGGGGTAAGCACGGCCTGTTTGATGAGTTGTTGGGTTATGGTGGATCCTCCCTGGCGCGCGCCTAAATGAAAAAGGTCAGCCATGCCAGCGCGAACGATGGATGTTATCTCAACGCCTTGATTGGAATAAAAGTTTTGGTCTTCAAGCGCGATGGTTGAAAATTTTACACTGTCCGGCATATCTGAAAAAGCTATCTGAGTTCTCTTCTCTTCGCCGTGAATATCATAGAGCAAGTGATTGCCGGTACGATCGTAGATTTTGGTTGATTCCGCCACAACACGACTGTTTATTTTGCCGGGGCTCGGCAAGTCTTTCGCAAAATAGATAAAAACACCAAGGATAAAAAGCAAAAAAATTCCTCCGGCACGGAGAAAAAATTTGCCAATCATTTTCCATCGGTCTTTGCCGGAAGCTGTTTTGAAATCTTTGAAAGTTATAAAAGTGTGCGGCATATAAAAGGTGGGTTAGTTTTTACGAAGTTAGTTAATATTTTAACAACGTTAAAATTTTTAATCAAGCTGTAAAAGCAAGGCGGGCCAGAAGTCGCTTTAGCCAAGCCTATTTTAAATCAGGGAACAAGTGCAATAATATTTTTTGGGAAACGTCCACGCCTGTTCCCTCAACGAGCGGTTTTTCATGCATGTTGTAAAAGGGATTGGGATTGATTTCCAAAATCACGTAATCATTTTTTTGGGTAGCCAGGTTTTTTGTGATCAGGTCGAGGCCGCCATAAAATAACCCCGCCGTATCCACTGCTTGCAGGCAAATTTTTTTCAGATAGCCGCTCATTTCTCTGGTGCATTCGATAGATCGGCCGCCATCAGACATATTGAGATTGTTGCGCAGTTTAAGAACGTATCTGGCCGGTAACACCGAATTCAGTGAAAGATTATTTTGGGAAAGAGTTCCTAGAGCAATCTTATCGAGTTTTATTTTAAAGCCTCTAACCCTGGTTTTGTCGAAGTTTTTTATCAGCTCTTTGATGGTTGACTTGCCATCGCCGGCAATAGTGGCGGGAACTTTTTTAACGCAGGAAACAATTTTTCCATTAAAGACCAAAACGCGAAACTCATCGCCAATATACATTTCTTCGACTAGAAACTGTGATCTTTTGGAGCTTTTGGTTTTTTCAAAAAAAGAAACAGCCTTTTTTAATTCAGGCAAGGTTTGGATATTCCAGGAAACTCCGCGCGCTAGTGAGCCGTCCAGTGGCTTAACAATGAGTGGATAAGAAAGACGCGCTTTTTTGATAAGCGGCAACGCCTCCCGGTAGCTTTTAGCCAAAATGCCTTTTGGCGTGCAAATGCCGACATTCCCCAACAAAAATTTAGTTAAATTTTTATTTCTTGTGAAATTACCCATCCTTCTTTGAATCGGGAGTTGACTTTTGCGCGTGAAAATAATCCGGCCGCTATGTTCGAGTCTAAATAAGAGTACTTCGCCGGGGAAAATTTTTACATCGACGCCGAGCTCCACGGCTCTTTTGATGAAAGATCGGAAACCCCCGTGCTTGAGTTTTTTTATGTAGGATTTAGTCAGCATATGATTTTATTTATTAACGTCAATTAAAAATCTTCTTAGATTAACTCTCCCGACAATCATGGGATATTGCAATTGAGAGCGGTCAATCACGGTCACCCTGGTATCGATCGGGATGGTATCGATTATCAGAGTTACACTTATCATGGGGCGATAGGTATAGCCATGTGAAGATTTGACCGGGATAGTAGAAACGATGCCGGGAATGTTTTTGAACATCTCCCACCGTTCTTCCTTGCTCAGATTTTTTATTGTTTCATAGGGAACTTTAATTTTTTCATATTCCTCAATGGTTTTTTCAAAACCCAATTGTTTGGCCAAACCGTTATCAATAGATGTCCAATCGGCGCCCGTATCAATCCTGGCCTCCACCTCGACCTCCTTGCCATCTTTGCCGACTAGTTTTACCTTTTCGACGGTGGCTATGATTTTACGTCCCGAAATTTCTTCAACTTCTTCTTCAACTTCTCCTCCGAAAAGATTCATGCCGACGCGGACTCCTCTTTGGATGGTTTTTATTTTAATGCCAGCGACTCGCTCCAGTCTTTCTTTGAGTCCGGCCATATTGGCGACTTGGATAGAGAGCCCTGGGCGGGCATTCAGTTCTACAATAACCGGGCCGTTTTCTTTATCAATTGCAATATCGGCCCCCAAAAAACCCAATTTGGAAACTTCTTGGGCCTTGGCCGCCAGCAGCAAAATATCTTTCCAATGGGGGATTTTAATGCCGCTTAAGCTCAGCCGGGTTTCTGGAATTTTTTCAATAAATTTATTTTTGCCCTGAATGGCGCTGGTGGTAACCCCGGTAGCCATGTCGATTCCAACACCAATGGCGCCTTGTTGCAAATTAGCCTTGCCAAAAGAATCCTTGGTGGGGAGACGAAGCATGGCCATCACGGGCACTTTATTAAAAATAATAACGCGGATATCCGGGATGCCCCTATAGGTATAGGGCTTAAAAAGTTTTATCAGCTTCAGCCTTTCTTCAAAAAAAGCGATATCCGGCGTATTGGCCAAAGAAAAAGAGCCATCCAAAATATTACGGACGTGGTTTTTTAGATCTTCGATTGTGACCAGAGATCTATCTGCTTTGATCCAAGCATCATCACGGCCCCTTCTTTTTCCATATACCACAACAATACCCTCACCGCCAAAACCACGATTGGGCTTCAGGGCGAAACTGTTTGATAATGACTGCCAATTAAAATTTTCCAAATCTTCAGAATTTTTAATTTTTGCGAGCAGGGCGGGCACGGGAATGCCATTTTTCTTGAGCAACTGTTTGCTTAGGAGTTTGTTATCAGCCAGCCGCTTGGCCTTTTTCAAATTGAAAAGACGGATGAAGTCAAGGTTTCTGGCATTCATTCCCAAAAGTTTTCTGCTGTTGCGAAAAAAATCAAACATAAATCGCAGAATTACAGGGTTTTTATTATTTTGCGAAAACGGATATATTCGCTGACGCGCAAGCCGGTCCATTTGCCGATCAGGACATTGATCGGGATAGTCAGTAAAATGATCCATGGCATTTCCGCGATAAGCTTGATCAGCACATCCCAACTGGCGATAAAATAGCCGATGACGGAAATCACCAACGTTTCTAGGGTCAAAATCAAGGCCGCTTTGTTGCCCTTTTCAATCTGGGCCGCTACGAATTTTTCCACCAAAGTGATCATGATTAAGATCGGGAAAATAGACACGGCCGCCAGTCCAGTTCTACGTACACTGCCGCCGAAAGTTAGCATCACCAGGATTAAAATGGCGACCACGGAAAGCATGATGGCTACGCGGGGCAGATAAAGCAGGCGGAAGGGTTTCAAAATAAAGCGCATTGCCATACCGGCCAGAATTACAGCCAGAAAAATAATGATGCCGTATTTAAGACCATTGGTGGCTAAAAAAGCGAAAGTAATGATCAGGGGAGTGTAGATGCCGAAGGCTTTGATGCCGACTACTTGCCGCAAAAAAGCGATAAAGGTCGCGATAATCGGCAGCATCAAGAGTAGGGCCACTGTTTCAAAGGGCACTCCTTGCGCGATAAAATATTTGATGATGGGACTAATATTGGGCATAAATTTTTAATTTTTAATTCTTAATTTTATAAATAAATCTTAATTTTTAATTTCTAAACTTTTTAAAATTGGAATTGGTTTAAAAATTTTAAATTAGAGCATTATTTAAAAAATTACAAAATTAAAAATTATTAAACTTGTTAAGACTTATTTTAAATCTTGCATCTTTCTGCTGTTGATATGGCAGAGCGCGATTGCAATCGCGTCGGCCGTGTCGTCTGGCTTAGGAAGTTCTTTCAATCGCAAAATATTTTTTACCATCAGTTGCATCTGCCGTTTGTCCGCCCTACCGTATCCGGTTATCGCCTGTTTTACCTGAAGCGGAGTGTAACCGGAAATCTTAACATGATTTTGCTCGAGAGTCAAGAGCAAGGCGCCCCTGGATTGTCCAACTTGGATAATCGTTTTTTTGTTCTTAAAAAAGAAAAGCTTTTCCACCGCCGCTTCCTGCGGCTGGTATTTTTTTATTATCGCGAGAAGATCTTTATTGATTTCCCAAATCCGTTTCGCTTCATCGGTATTTTTTTCAGTGCTGATGTGACCGTAGGCGACTGTAAAAATTGTTCCGTTCTTTTCAGAAAGGATGGCCCAGCCAGTGGTGGCTGTTCCTGGATCCAGTCCTAAAACAAGTAAATTTTTAGAGGTTGTCATAAATTTCTTGTACATCATCTTGCTCATCAAGTGTTTCCAAAAGTTTTTCATAATCCATCTTGGCATAGGCGGAAAGCTTGGTTTTTTGGAGCGGCGCGTAAATAAGCCCGGCGTCTTCAACTGTGAGACCGGCCTTTTCCAGATTTTCTTTAATTTTTTGAAAATCTTCCACGCGCGTAAAGATGGTTAGTATGTTATCGGAATAAAGCGTGTCTTCCGCGCCGGCATCAATGGCTTTTTCTTCCAGCGCGTATGGATCTGCGCCAGTCGGGACAGTGATATTGATATTGCCGACTTTTTTAAAGTTCCACATGATGCTGCCCATCTCGCCGAGCTTGCCGCCAGCCTTAGTGAAGATGCTTTTAATCTCGCTCACGGTCCGGTTGCGATTGTCGGTGGCAGCTTTAACGATCATTTGAACATTGCCAGGACCCATGCCTTCATAAATAATTTCTTGAATTTCATTGCCCTCTTTGAGTTCGCCCGTGCCTTTTTTGATAGCTCGATCAATGTTTTCTTTCGGCATATTGTCCAAGCGCGCGCGATCAATCACGAGGCGCAACTGAAAATTAGTATCCGGGTTGCCGCCGCCTTCGCGCGCCATAATGGTGATTAATTTCGCGTGTTTGGTAAAAACCTTGCCGCGCTTAGCGTCGTTGATGCCTTTTCGGTGCTTTATTCCTGCCCAATGTGAGTGACCTGACATATATAAAATTATGGGTTAGTATTTTTCTAATCCAATGGTAGCATTTTAAAGGGCTAGTTTCAAGAAAAAAAGTTGAGAGCTTTATTTAAAATAGAATTTAAAATTTCGCCAAAAGAGATTACAAGTTTCATCGCCCAGTGTGGTTCGGGGGCATAGGGCCGGCCGAAGGCGAAGTATTCACTGTTGTCGCGGACAGTTGAAGCGCCGAGGATGCGGGGCTCCGAGCCTAAATTTTTTGGCAAGCTTAAGTTGGTGGCATAGCTGGCTAAAACTATTTTATTTTCTCCTTTCTTTTGCCAATCTGTATTTTCTGAATATTTTCCCAGATTATTTTGGATTTCCTGATTGTCCACTAAAACAGAACTATTTTCAGCCGGACTTTCTACCAGAGCTAATTTATTCTCAGTCGGCGGCGCGATCCACGCCCATTGGCTACCAGTTTTTTTATAAATTTCATCCTCCGCAATGTTGTCTTTTTGATAGGCTAATTTATCGGCGGTTTTGCCGTTGGGATAGCGCAGTTCCAATTTCATGGCGGTGTTGTTCAGATAAAAGAAAGCATCGGCATTAGTAATTGCTTTGGTTTCGTTCGGGCTTAGCAGGACGTCGGAATTTATTATATGATTGATCAGTTTTTTGCTGCCGGTGGCGATTTTCCAGCCCTTAAGATTTATTTTCCTTTTGGAAGTATTAAGTAACACAATTTTTTCTTGGCCAGTGTCGTTTCCAGCCGGATTAGGCGACAGTTGCACGATTTTGATATTAGCTTTCGGATAACTTTTTACCTGCACAGAAATTGTTTTGGCGAATTTTTCCGAGCCATCATCCACGGTGAAAATTGCGGTATATTTTTTCTTTTTCAAATAAATGTGGGTTGGATTTTTGAGATAGCTCCGGTGTCCATCGCCGAAATTCCAGGAATATTTAAGCTTGTCTTTGTCCTGGTCCCTGGTGTTTGCCGTAAAGCTTATAGGTACTCCCGCGTAGGCGTTTTTTATTTTGCCTATTTTTATTTTCGGCGCGTGGTTGAATTTATTAACTTTCCCGGGCGTGAGATAGCGGCTCCAATGCCAGAAGGCGCCGTCGAAATTATAGGAAACATTTTCTTTAGCTCCATTATATGAAACCGAGGAAACGAGTTTATCATCTTTATCCAAAAGAAAAACGGTTTCCGCTCCGGAATTGTTCATGGAAAATTTAAAATCAGCCCGGTAAATAACCAGATATTTTCCGGCCTCAATTTTTGTGTCGTCAGGGAAAATATATTTTGTCGAAGATTTATCTTTCAATGTCCAGCTATTAATTGCAATGTCAGTGTCGCCGGAATTGAAAATCTCGATATATTCTCCAGCGACTTCATCACCCTTGGGATTGGGTAGGATTTCATTCAGGCAAATTGCACTATTGCAAATAGAAGTAGTGCTATCAGATGGATTATCGTCAGGCGCATTTTCTTTAATTTCATCGAATTTATTTTTGGCTCCGGGCGTGGGCTGGGAAGTCCATTGCCAGTCGGTGCCGTCAAAAGCGTAGGTGTAGCCTGCTTTAGCGTCCTCAGTATAGTCACTTTCTGAAACCGGCTTCTGGTTGGGATTGAATAAAATTAGTTTGTCGCCGCCGGAGTTATTCAAGGCGATGGAAGTGTCGCAATCATCCAAATAAAAAATCGCGTAACTGTTCGGATCGATTTTTAAATCAGACGCAATGGTGCAAAAAGTTTTTTTATTTTCCAAATTGGCATCTTGCAGTTTCCAACCTTTTAAATTAACCGGTTCGCCGCCGGAATTGTAAAATTCCACAAATTCTTTTCCATCGGTTGGATTCGGGGACAATTCATTGATTTGAATTTCATCAGAATAAACTATCGGCTCCGGTTTTATATCATTGCCGGTAAAGTTTTCGAATCCGGGAGTGCCGCCCAAAACATAGCTTTCCTGCCAATCGCCAGCAACATTTTTTTCAAGGGTATATCCACCTTGAGGATTAGCTAAAGATAGATCGCATTTTTGAGATGATCCCCAGCAAACCAAACTGATAACAGAAGTGTTTTTAGTCGCTGATGTGCTTATATAAACTGCTCCGTCAGAAACTAAAGAATTTGAGGAAGCAGAATAAGTTACGTCGGGCGTTTCTTCTGTGTAGTCAGTGGACGCAATGAGGAAATATCCAGCGGGTTGGATAATTCTATTTGTGTAGGTAAGTGTTTTTGATGTGTCTTGGCTGCCGGTTGAATTTACGATATGAAGTTTAAGTGGTAAAGTGCCAAGATCAACTGGTGTGTCTCCAAAATTATAAAGCTCAACAAATTCTTGCGTAGTTTTCCCAACCCCGCCGCTTATTTGTATTTCGTTAATAATGATTTTAGGACTAGCGGCCAAACTGTTTTTCCCAAAACCAAAAAATCCTGCACTGAGCAGAATTATTATAAAAAACAAATTTGCCTTGTATTTTTTACCTGCCTGCCGGCAGGCAGGTTTTTCACCCGTCATTAAATAGTTCTCATTAAATTTTAACAGGATCTAGTCCGGAACAAATTTAAATGTCGTTTTTATATATTTCTTCCCGAATCACTTCGCCTAACTCATTAGTTTCTTCTCGGTGGCGCTGTTTATGCAGATTCATGATCAAATCTTTAACCGCATACGGATCCGGAACATCCTTGAAAACAAAACGCTCCTTTTCTCCGGCCGTCTGGATCAAAACATCGCCGTAATTCATAAAAGTTGGGATGATGCCGAGAACATCGGTGGTAATGTCTTGGATTTTTTCCAATTCCAGTTCGCTGACCTCCCGGCTAAAAAGGCCTTTTTGTTCGACATTCACGATCCGGTAGTTGGTGATTATCCAGACATCAAAATAATAATCGATCCAAATCAGAAAAAAAAGGATCCAAATAATCATTGCGAATAAATTTTCCAAAAACAAGAAGACACTCTGAAAATCCGGAGTGGCGAAAATCGGGAAAAGTCGCGGCAACAGCACATAGCTGCTGACGAGCATCAAAATCATGGCGAGAATAGAAAACAAGTTTTCTAAAATATTAAACCAATGCCGGCGGGTCACCAACAATATTTTTTCACCCTCTTTTTGGCCGGAAAAATGGTAGCCTTCAAAATTTCTCATAGGAACAGTTTATAAGTTAAAAGACTCCAATTGATGGAAAAAAACAAAAGCAGATTAGTTAGAAAAAGCCCGGCAGAAATCACCACAAAAAAAACCAGCATGACTGTTTTGAATTCCGGATCAATAGAGTATTTTACAAGATGGTAAACGATAAAAAGCGAAATTAAGGAATAAATAAGAATAATAATTGCGTATAAGATCAGGATGATTAAATTCGCCATTTTTGTTTTTATTATTTTAGGTCCGTTGCGAACCATGAAGCTTTATGAATCTATATTAGCCTATTTTGTTCCGGATTGGAATAGGGAAGGCCCAAATGTTTGTAGCCGCTTTCCGTCACCACTCGGCCGCGCGGAGTGCGCGCCAGAAATCCGATCTGGATCAGATATGGCTCGTAAACATCTTCGATTGTTTTGATTTCTTCCGAAGTAGCCGCGGCAATTGTGGAAAGTCCGACTGGTCCACCCTTGAATTTTTCAATAATGGTGCGGAGGATATGGCGGTCAGAGGGTTCCAGGCCGATATGGTCCACGTCTATCATTTCCAGGGCCTCGCAGGCAACGGCGCTATCCACAGTCGGGTGGTTTTTAATTTGGGAAAAATCGCGCACTCTTTTCAAGAGGCGATTAGCGACGCGCGGTGTCTGGCGCGCGCAACTGGCGATTTTGTCTAGTCCGGAATCTTCGACGGCGACATCCAAAATCCGGCTGGAGCGTTTCAAGATGTCTTTGATTTCCGGATGATTGTAAAATTCCAACCGATACGTCGCGCCAAAGCGGTTGCGCAAGGGATTGGAAAGAGAACCGAGCTTGGTGGTGGCGCCGATCAGAGTAAATTTTGGCAAATCCAGTTGAATGGTGCGGGCGGAGGGGCCCTTGCCAATAATGATGTCTAATTTGAAATCTTCCATGGCCGGATAAAGAATTTCTTCGATAGATTTATTCAGGCGGTGGATTTCATCAATGAAGAGCACATCTCCATCAGAAAGGTTAGTGAGGATGGATCCGAAATCTCCAACTCTTTCAATCGCCGGTCCGGAAGTAGTTTTGATATTCACGCCCATTTCTTTGGCGATAATATTGGCCAAGGTTGTTTTTCCCAGTCCGGCTGGACCGTAAAGCAAAATATGCTCAATCGGCTCTTTCCTTTTTTTAGCAGCCTGGATCAAAATGTCCAAATTTTTCTTAACTTTTTCTTGGCCAATGTATTCAAAAAAAGCCTGCGGGCGCAAAGTAGCGTCAAAATTCTGATCCTCAGGTTGTTCTTGTGAATTTGTAAGCATATGCCCCCATTATACCCCTACTTGACAAATTTTCAAAGCTATGCTAGGATACTCAGTCATCCTTTATTCCCACACTAATTGTGCTTTAGGAAGGCAGAAAAGTAATATTATCAGTGCCGATTTAGATTAAGGTGCAATTCGCGTGGGAATAAAATTCGATGACTAGCAGTAAACTGTAGGCAATTTGGGGGCTTCTATCTTTTGTCCTCAATATTGGGAACTTTTTTGTCCAGATATGGGTAGTGCGGTGCAAGCTGTGCTATGCCTCGACATTGTTCCTTCCCGAAGGGTCTTACTTTTCGGATTTGCCTGCAGATTAGTGTTGCTCATGGAACATGGAGCATGGAACATAAAACAAAATAAAAAATAAAATTAGTTTTTTAGGAGGGGAAAAATGAAGATTAGATGTATTGATGTTTCAGGACTTACCGCCACTATTCATTTTGAAAAGGGCGGTGAAAAGGTGAAAGGCGAAGATGAATTTATGGAATGGGCAGAAAAGAGCGGGAGAGGATCTGTCTATATTCTCGGCACGAGGACAGGACCGAGCATAACAATCTCAAGAGAAGAAAGGGGTAGACCATGAAATGTAGTGATGAGAAGTGCGGAGGCATAATTAACCCCCTGACCAAAGTCTGTGGCGTATGCGGCTTAATACACATCGTGCAAGGTGACGAAGTTCACAAAACCGCAATCCCCAAAATGAACAAAAAGATGGAAAGAGCCTTTTGTAAGGGCGGTATCGAAATATATAAAAAGTAGCCAGCGAGGCTGGCGAAGGCTTAGGGGTAGTGAAGAAATTCATTACTCCTTTATTTTTTCTTCAATTTTTAAAATTACTCCACTTAAATTGCCATCAACTTCGTTATTCCAAAACCGCAAAATGGTAAATCCCAAATTTTGCAAATAATCATTTCTTTTGGCATCATATTTTGTGTCTTTTTCTCTTTT
>Ga0209048_10001263_pt1 | contig 26153 bp, 18 predicted proteins | sample FrelakmetCRP12CR_FD_187146 | JGI IMG/M metagenome (GOLD analysis project Ga0209048, IMG submission 187146) | Freshwater lake sediment microbial communities from the University of Notre Dame, USA, for methane emissions studies - CRP12 CR (SPAdes)... | ecosystem: Environmental > Aquatic >... | reverse complement strand
CTTCGTTTCCGCGGTGCCGTCGCAGGGGAGTTTCAGCCAGGCTGGCGACATGGTCATTTGCAATTTGGGCACCATGTCCAGCAATGCGACCGCGACGGTTGCTATCACCATCACCACAACGGCTGCGGGGACGATCACCAACACGGCCGCGGTTGGCGGCGGCACGCCTGATCCGAATCCTGGGAATAATACCAGCCTGCAAACGACTGCGGTTAACAGCTTGGAACAGTTGGTGATTAGTCCGGATGTACTTGACTTTGGATACGTAGGCATTGGTGTGGGCGGACAGGCATCGTTCACTATCAGCAATGCGGGGCCGACCGCCATCAGCGGCACGGCGACCATCAGCACGGGTCCGTTCAGCATTATTGCCGGCAGTCCGTTTAGTCTCGCGGGGTTTGAAACGAAAGAAGTAGGCGTCCAATTCCTGCCCGCCACCCACGCGGCTTGCAGCAATAGCATCATCTTTGTGAGCAACGGTGGAACTCGAACAAATGCTGTAACCGGAACCGGCACCACGCCCCTTGCGGCGGACTTTATAGGCAATCCAACCAACGGTGCCGCGCCTTTGACCGTCGCTTTCACGGATCTATCCGTCGGCACGATTTCCTCGCGGATGTGGTCGTTTGGCGATGATGCCAGTACCAATACGACGGCCACCAATGTAGTGCACACCTACACCCTGGGCGGCAGCAATACCGTCACCTTGTTGGTGCAGGGGCCGGGTGGGTCGGGTAGCATATCGAAGACGAATTATGTGGTGGTGGTGCTCTATCCGCCGGGCGACGTGAACGGCGATTTCCATGTGACCGACCAGGATTCATTCTTGATCAACCAGGTAATCCATGAATTGCGCGCCACCAACAGCGCGGTATTCGTCGCGGAATTCCGCAACGGCGATGTGAACCAAGACGGCGTGGTCAATGGGGCGGATTCGTTGCGGATCAACCAGGTGCGGATCGGCTTGCGGCCATTTGTGGTGACGAAGATCGTCCCTGGCTGGCGGAGCAACAACGTGCCGACGCGGGTGCACGTGTTTGGCATTGGCTTCCCGACCAATAACGTGACCGGTGTGACCATCGGCCCGCCGGTGAACGTGAGCTTGTCCAACTTGACGGTCATCAGCCGCGAAGAGATCCAAGGCATCGTGCCGGCCGGTGGCGGAATCGGGGTCGGCACCGGCATGGTCGAGGTGGTGGGGTCGCCGACCAATGACGTGATTTCCACGGGGACGTTTGAGAACCGATGAAAACGAACGGCAAAATGACGGGGATGACCCCCAAAGGATGCACCGCTTGGGCCTGGGCGTTGGCCTTCCTTGCGGTGGCCTGCGGCGGCCTTAAGGCGGCGACGATTCAGTTGGCGACGACCAACGCTTACAGCGGTATAACCTTTGCGCTGCCCCTGACGGTCGAATGCGGCGCGGCGGCCTTGGGGCGCTACGATGCCACGATCAACTACAACCCGAGTATCCTGCAGGTTGCCGGATTCAGCGGTGGAACCGGGGAGTTTGATTCGCCGCAGTTCAGCACCAACTCGGCCGGGCGCATCATCCTGAGCGACGAAAACTGGTCGAGCCTGCACTCGCCGACCGGCAGCTTTCTGGTCGCTCAAATCGCCTTCAAGGCGCTTGGTACGCCGGGTAGCTCTTCCCCTCTGACGTTCGAGAGCGCGGCGCTATATGATACCGATGGCAACTCGTTGTCGGTGACGACCTCCAATGGGGCCGTCGTGCTGGAGACGCCGGTCAGGATCCGCGTCGGTTCGACCAACGTGATCGGCGGCACGAGTTTCTCCGTGCCGCTGATGGTGGAGAGCTGGGTCAATGCGCTGGGACGGTACGAGGCGGAAGTGAGCTTCAACACCAACGTCGTGAAGCTGCAGAGCGTTACCGGCGGATCCTCACCCTTCAATTCGTTGATGGCCAACACCAATATACCGGGGAAAGTGGTTTTGATCGGAGAGAATATGGTCAGCCTGGATTCTCCGACCGGGCTTGTGACGGTGGCCCAGTTGAACTTTCTGGCGGTGGGCGGGGTCGGAACAAGTTCGGCCCTTGCGCTGGCCAATACGAGCGTTCTGAACACCGATGCCGCGACCATGACCAGCAGTAACATGAACGGCATGGTGAATGTTGACCTCGATTCCGATGCCGACCACATTCCAGACTGGTGGTTGCAGCAATACTTTGGGCATCCGACCAGCCAGGGTAATGACCATTCGCGCGCCGGCGACGACGCCAGCGGCACCGGCCAGAACAACCTGTTCAAGTATGTGGCCGGCTTGGATCCGACCAATGCCGCGTCGCGCTTCCTGATGCGGGTCGAACCCGTTCCTGGTCAGCCGGGCCATATGAATTTTATTTTCAGCCCGCGTTGGAACGACCGCACCTACACGCCGCTGTTCTGCACCAATCTGCTCGGCAGTCCGTCGTGGTCGGCGTTGACCAGCACTAACGTTTCCGATAACGGCACGGAACGCACCGTCACCGATCCGGACGCCACCGGGGACAGCAAGTTCTATCGCATCCAAATCACATGGCCGTGAGCAGCGGTTGAAGTTTGCAGATCGAGGGCTTGTTCAGGCATCACCCAGACACCCCGGTGAGCTGACGCTTGGTTGTGGGGTCCCTGGTCCAACGCCCTGTCCGTTCGCTTCTCATCCCTGCAAGCGCAGCAACAAAGCCTCACTGAGACCGCCAGCCGCCCCAACCTGCCCAAATATCCCGGAGGTTGGTTCAACTCCCGGTTTGCCATCCCAGCCCTGTCGTGGCATCGTCTCCGCCATGATAGTATTTCTTTCAGGTCGGTCCCAGCAGGCGGGTGCCCGTACCGTCCGGTCTGTGAAATCTGTGTAAGCTTTAGATGCCCCTTTCATGCCCCACGTCATTCAAAGAACGTTCGCGGCCCTTGCCGCTGCCTACCTGCTTAGCGGCCCCGCCGCCCACGCCTGCGGGCCGGATTTCCTATCATCCTATCTGGCCACCGACGGCGAGGCCATGCTGCCTTAGATTGATTTCGGCTTCGCGCTGCTCGACATCGCCAAAGCGAGTAAGGCCCTGCCGCCCGGCACGCCCCAGTTCGCGCCGTCCCGCCTACGCGGCATCGAGGCGGAAGCCGCTGACTTCGCTGCGCGCCTGAACGCGCCGGACGTGAAACAGCTTCTTACGGACACCGACCGCACAACGCTGGCAGCCCGCTACCGCGCCGCGCTTCAAACCAAACGGGAACCAGGCCGACCGCCAGACTTCCAACTGCCATCCCCGCTCTGGAGCGGTTTAACTAATTCTGTAGCCACATAATGCAGGGAAAGCCTAAAGATTTGTGGCTTTCGACGGCCACGAGGTCAGTGAAAACGCTCTAGCCCGCCTTACGCGAGTTCACCTTGTACCACAACGGGGTGGCCTGGCTGGACTCCCCCGCGGAAGACGGCAGCATCCCGAAAGCCTGGACCGAACTGCTCGCCCTGCCGCAGAACCAGCGCCGGTTCCGAACCACTTGGGTCCTCTACATAACCGGCATCCTCCACGCCAAGGCGGGTCGGTTTGACGAAGCGCATAAAGCCTACCAGGCTCTGCCAAAGGCGCTTCCAAGGCTTCGACTTGGACACGGCGCTACAGGCGCGCAACGGACGGCAGGGTGTCCTTCTCGCCAGCATAGCCCGACCGACGCCTGGCCATGTTTCAGAGCGCCCAGTTTGCCCGCCTTGCGCATTGGCCGGGGAATTGCCAGAATATGACCACCGCATCAACCATGGGGGACATCATGACAATCGAAGAACGCCTGGAGACGCTGGAACGAGAATTGAGCGAGATTAAGGCCAGGCTAACCACACCCCCACCAATCGGCAGTCAAACAATCCATGCCCGACAATTCGTCGTCGTGGATGAGCAAGGGCGAACCCGCGCCAAACTGTGGACGGACAAGGACGGACCGAAACTATGCCTATACGATGAGAACGGTATTCGCGCTTTGCTGGGTACGAACAAGGACGGGCCGAAGCTGTGCCTGAGCAACGAAAACCTCAAGACCCGCGCTGTGCTACAGGTGGACAAGCATGGCCCGGGGCTTGGCCTGCTCGATGAGAATGGTAAAGCCCGTGCTGCGCTACAGGTAGAAATGGATGGTCTGGGCATGACGTTGGCCGACGAGAACGGCAAAGTCCTCGCCCAACTACGGGTGGACAAGAACGGGCAGCCGGCTCTGGGGCTGGCCGACGAGCGCAATTTCCGCATTGTACTGGATACGAACAAAGACGGGCCGAAGCTAAGCCTGACCGATGAGAACGGCAAGACCCGCGCCATGCTGCTCAATTGCAAGGATGAGCCGGGGCTAAAGCTGACCGACGAGAATGGCAAAACCCGTGCTGCGCTGGTCGTGCGAAAGTCCGGGCCGGAGATGTGCCTATACGATGATAATGGCAAAACCCGTGCCGTACTACAGCTGGACAAAGATGGGCCGGGGCTGGGCCTGCTCGATGAGCACGGCAAAGCCCGTATCACGCTACAGATGGAAAAGGATGGGCTAGGGTTAAAGTTGGCCGACGCGAACGGCAAAATCCTTGCCCAGCTGTGTGCGGATCAGGACGGACAGCCATCGCTGTTGCTGGCCGACGAGAACAATGTCCGCGTCGTGCTGGGCACGAACAAAGACGGGCCGGGGCTAGCGTTGGCCGACGAGACCGGCAAAGCGATCTGGTCCGCACCATGAAGGCACTGGCCTTAGTCAATAGCGAGGACGCCTTTCGGCACGTTAAGGGACCCCCGACTGCGTAGGATGCCCCAAAACGGGCCGGCCTGAGAGCGCCGTACTGGAACTCATATACAAGTGGCAATTTGCGCTTGGATGGCAGGGCGGCTGGACGACCTGAAGCTCGCCCCGTTCCATTTGCTTGCCACGGAGGGCGCCGTCCATGCCGACAAGGATCATGCATGGCACATGGAGACGCTGGAGCGAGCTTGCCGCCACGGTCGCGGGCTGCTCCTGGCCACGCCGCACAGGATCGTGGACCTGATTGACCCGCAAAGCCAAGCGGAGGCGACGGCCTGGTGGGTTGACCTCACGGCAACGGGTGGCGAAGGGATGGTCGTGAAACCGCTGGGGTTCGTCACCCGCGGCAAGCGCGGGCTTGTGCAGCCCGCGGTCAAGGTGCGGGGCCGAGAGTACCTGCGGATCATCTACGGTCCCGAGTACACCGCAACGGGCAACCTGGAGCGGCTGCGGTCCCGCAACCTGGGCGCGAAGCGGTCCCTGGCCATGCGGGAGTTTGCCTTGGGGATCGAGTCGCTTGAACGCTTCGTGCGCGGGGAGCCGCTACGCCGGGTCCACGAGTGCGTCTTCGGCGTACTCGCCCTGGAGAGCGAACCGGTTGACCCTAGGCTGTAGGTGGCCGGCATCTGCCGCTTACCAGTGCTCTAACACAAGGGTGGGGGATCCATCCGAGGTGCCGTTTAACACCCCGCCAAGGCCGCCCGCTGGCCCGCCACGCCACGATCCCCCGTCGGAACACCCGATGATAGCCACCGGTACGTTATCGCCGGCGTGGAGTAGGGGACCAGCACCATGGAAGGGTTGTTTTCTGCCGGCAGGCCACCGGCACCGCGGGAATTTGTGTCCGGTTTTTGTGTCCAAATTGTGTCCGGTTTTCAGGGTGTTTCAGGGTGTGGCAGGAACAAAAAAGCGCACCCTGCCAGGACGCGCTTCATATTGATTTTATTGAGTTAAATCGCTGTTTTAGATGGTCGGGGCGATAGGATTTGAACCTACGACCTCTTGGTCCCGAACCAAGCGCTCTAGCCAGTCTGAGCCACGCCCCGACAGAATGGACAGCCCTGCGATCAGCCCTTGCTGCCGCACGGCGAAAAAGAACATAAACCGAATTCGCCGGTCGCGCAAGCACCATTTTGGCGATTGGTGCAACGGGTCATGTAGGGGCGTCCTCCAGCGGGAGGACGCCCGCCCGGTAGTATGCGCTGCGCTTCACTACAGGGCCCGCGGGCGCCGCAAGCGACGCCCGCTACAGAAACCCCGTGCGAATGAGGCTTTACCAATTGTAAAAAAATGGTGTCGCGTGCTAGGGCGGCGGCCGGGTGAACCGCAGCGGTTGGTGCGCCGCCTGGCTGAGCGCTTCCAGAGTCCATGCCGGCGATTCCTGCCGGCGGCCCTGTTCGAAGATCAGGACCAGGGACATGGTGTCGGACTGCGCCCGATGCAACGCGCCAGCGGTGAGGTTCAGGTTCGTGGACAAGCTGGCGATGCTGTGCGAAGCAAACTGCGGGAACCAGTGCCGGAAGAGGGGCAGGGTGTCCAGCACCGGGTTCGGCGGCGGCGGCAGGCTGTGGCGGGTACATTCCGCGCTCACAAAGGCCACGTCGAAGCGTGCATTGTGCGCCAGCAGCACTGCCTCGCCGATGAACTGCGCAAATTCCGGATAGACGGTTTTGAAATCCGGCTTGTCCCGCACCATGGCATCGGAAATATGGTGCACCTGTTCCGCCGCCGGCGGCATCGGCCGACCGGGGTTGATCAGCCAGGTTTTCTCCGCCAGCACCCGGCCGTTGCGGAATTTTACGGCGGCGATTTCCACCAGCCGTTCCCGCTGCGCGCTCAAGCCGGTGGTCTCCGTGTCAAAAGCCACAAACGTCACCTCCGCCACCGGGGTGCTGGCGGCCGGCGTGGCGCGGAGCTCCGCTCCGGCCTCGGCCACCGGCGCCTCGCCGCCGGCGGCGGGCGACCGCACGGCGATCAGCATCAGCGCCAGCGCCCGCAGCAACCGGAGGCCGATGCTCTGTCGGCGGTGGTTCACATGCAGCGTCCTGCGGCTATTGTACGAGCCGGCCCCGTGATGGCAAGGCCGGAAAGGGCCATTGTCAGTCCGGGGGCAATGTGATTAAATCCCGGCCCATGGGCGTGCGCATTTTCAATACCCTGACGCGGCAGTTGGAGGAACTGCAGCCGCGGGAACCCGGCCGCGTGCGCATGTACACCTGCGGCCCCACGGTGTACGACCATGCGCACATCGGCAACTTCCGCGCTTACCTGTTCGAGGACCTGCTCCGGCGCCATCTCCAGTTCAGCGGCTTCCGCATGACGCAGGTGATGAACCTGACCGACGTGGACGACAAGACGATCCGCTCGTCGCGCGAGCAGGGGCTGCCGCTCAAGGAGTTCACGAAGAAATATATCGAGGCGTTCTTTGCCGACCTGGCCACGCTGCGGGTGGAGCGCGCGGAGCACTATCCGGCGGCGACCGATCATGTGCCGGAGATGATCGCGTTGATCCAGGCGCTGCTGGACAAGGGCGTGGCCTATCAGTCGGACGACCGCTCGATCTATTTCAGCATTGCGAAGTTCCCGGACTACGGGAAACTGGCGCACCTCGATCTGTCCGGGTTGCGCGTCGGCGCACGCGTGGCCCAGGACGAATATGAGAAAGAAAACGCCGCCGACTTCGCGCTGTGGAAGGCCTGGGATGAAAAGGACGGCGATGTGTCGTGGGACGCGCCGTGGGGCCGGGGGCGGCCCGGCTGGCACATCGAGTGCAGCGCCATGAGCATGAAATATCTCGGGCCGAGCTTCGATCTGCATACCGGCGGAGTGGACAACATCTTCCCGCACCACGAGGACGAGATCGCCCAGAGCGAAGCCGCCACCGGGCAGCCGTTCGTCAAATATTGGATGCATTGCGCGCACCTGGTGGTGGAGGGCAAGAAAATGTCCAAGAGCCTGGGCAATTTCTTCACCCTGCGCGACCTCTTGGCCAAGGGCTACTCCGGCCGCGAGATCCGTTACGCGCTGTTGTCCTCCCACTACCGGCAGGCGTTGAACTTCACGTTCGAGTCGCTGGCCGCCGCCCGCGCGGCCTTGGGCCGGCTCGACGAGTTCAGCGACCGGCTGCGCGGGGTCGCCGGGGCGGCGCCGGCCGCGACCGTGCCGGAATGGGCCGAATTGGCGCGTGCTGACTTTATCACCGGTCTGGATGATGACCTCAATATTTCGCGCGCGCTTGGTGCGCTGTTCGATATGGTGACAGCCGGAAATCGGGCGATGAACGAAAACGCGCTCACCGCGGGCCAGGCCGCAGCCGTGCGCGACGTGCTGGCGTCCTTCGACCGGGTGCTTGGCTTCCTGCAGCCGGAGCAACAGGCGGCCGATGCCGCGGCGCTGGCGCTGCTGGAACAGCGTCAGTCGGCGCGCCAGGCGAAGAACTGGGCCGAATCCGACCGCCTCCGCGGCGCGTTGCAGAAGCTCGGCTGGGCCATTCAGGACACGCCGCAGGGACCGAAGCTGAAGAAAATCAACTGACGACTGACAACGGACCGCTGACGAATGACTATCCGCGGAAAATTCATCACCTTCGAGGGGCCGGAGGGCAGTGGCAAGACGACGCAGGCCCAGCGGCTGGTCGCGGCGCTGGAGCAGGCGGGCCACAAGGTGGTCTATGCGCGCGAGCCGGGCGGCACGCCGACGGGCGAAGCGATCCGCGATATCCTGCAGCACGACAAGGCTGGCGGGCCGATCAGCCCCGAAGCCGAGGTCCTGCTGTTCGCCGCCAGCCGGGCGCAACTGATACGGCAGGTGATCCGGCCGGCCCTGGAGCGCGGCGCGTGGGTGGTCTGCGACCGCTTCGCCGATTCCACCACGGCCTACCAGGGTTATGGCCGCGGCCTTGCGCTCGATCAGGTGTTGGCGATCAATGCCTTCGCCGTCGCCGGCACGGCGCCCGACCTGACCATCCTGCTCGATTTGCCGGTGAGCGACGGCTTTGCGCGTCTGCAGCAGCGCGGTGGCGCCAGGGACCGCATCGAGCGCGAGGCGCTGGATTTCCACGAGCGGGTGCGCCAGGGCTATCTGGAACTAGCCCGCTTCGAACCGGAGCGCTGGCGCGTAGTGTCCGCCGCGGCCGACGCGGAGGCCGTGGCGGCGGAAGTGTGGAAACGGGTGCACGATGTCCACGCTTGATCAATTTGCCGCGGCGCTGGCCGACTTGCGGCGCAGCCAGGCCGCCGGCCGCCTGGCTCACGCCTACCTGGTGCACGGTCCCGTGCGCGGCGCGGCGCTGACGCTGGCCGAAGCGCTGCTGCAGTTCCTGTTCTGCCACGCCGCCGCGCCGCCGTGCGGGGTCTGTGCGGAATGCCGCGGCGTGGCCCGGCATACGCATCCGGACATTCTGTGGCTGGAGCCGGAAAGCAAGTCCCGGCAGATTATTATCGGCGAAGATGAGCAGGCGGGCATTCGCAAGGTGATCCGCTTTATCGCCCTGACGCCCTTTTCCGGCCAGCACAAAGCCGCCGTGATCCTGGACGCCGAGCGCATGAACGCCCAGGCCGCCAATGCGTTTCTCAAGACCCTGGAGGAGCCGCCGCCCAACAGCCTGATCCTGTTGCTGTCCGAGGCGCCGCAGACGCTCCTGCCCACCATCACCTCGCGCTGCCAGAAGATTGACCTGTCGGCGGAACCCGTCGCGCCGGGCGCCTGGCTGGAGCCACTGCTGGACTGGCTACGCGTGGGGCCGGCGGCGGATCCGCTGGATGCAGCCGTGCGCGCCGGCGGGCTGCGGCGCATCCTGGCCGCGGAAAAGAAACTGATCGAGGATACCGAGCGGGCTGCGCCCGGGAACGCGGACCTGGAGGATGAGGTGCTCGACGCGCGCATCAGCGCAAAATATCTGAACATGCGTGCGGCGCTGTTCCAAAGCGTGCTGCACTGGCACCGCGACGTGTTGTTGCGCACGCTGCACCTGGCGGACGCCCCCTACCTATTCCCCGCGGAGGCCACGGCGCAACAACGGCAGGCGCAGCAGCGCACGCCGGCGGGGGCGTTGGCTGATCTGCGCCGTCTTGAAACACTGATCCGGCGGCTGGAGCAGTTTCCGGCGGCCTCCGAGCAGGCCCTGCTCGGACTGGGCCTGCTGCCGGAGGAGCTGGGCCGCCGATGAACGAAGGCACCACGGCCGCGCGTGGACTTGAACCTTGGCGCGAATGCGCTAAGGTACCTAAGATATAACCTGATGGCGCCATGAAAACGAGGAATTCGCTGCCCGGCCGTCGCGGCATCAGTCGCGCCAAACGCGTGGAAATGCAGTTTCTGGAACGGGTTCGCCACCGGTGTCCCTCGCATCGTCTGGTTAAAGAAGCACTGGGCGATCTCTACACGCAGACTGGACGCTACGCGGACAGCCTGGAGGTGGACCTCTCGCTGGCCCGTGAGCATCCGGATGACCCGCATGTCTGGTACAACCTGGGCTGCAGTTTCGCCCTGGTCGGCCGCAAGGATGAGGCGTTCGACGCGCTGCGGCGCGCGGTGGGGCAGGGCTACCGGGATTTCGAATGGATGCGCAAGGATTCGAACCTGGAACTGTTGCAGAGCGATCCGCGTTTCCGCTCCTTGCTCCGGCAATTCGCCTCATGAATCCCGCCCCGGACCGACCGCCGTCCGATCGCCTGGCCGCGGTCCTCGGCGACATCACCACGCTGGCCGTGGACGCCATTGTCAACGCTGCCAATGCCACCTTGCTGGGCGGGGGCGGGGTGGATGGCGCGATCCACCGCGCGGCCGGCCTGCGGCTGGTGGCGCACTGCGCCACGCTGGGCGGCTGCGCCACCGGCTACGCGAAGATTACACCCGGCTTCAAGCTGCCCGCCAAGTTCGTCATCCATACCGTCGGCCCGGTCTGGCATGGCGGCAACAAAGGCGAGGACGAGTTGCTGGCCGCGTGCTATCGCAACAGTCTGCGCCTCGCGCGGGAGCACAACATCCGCACCATCGCCTTTCCGGCCATCAGCACCGGCGTCTATCGTTTCCCGCTCGACCGCGCGACACACATCGCGGTGCAGACCGTCCGCGCGGAGCTGGCGGATCAGCAATGGCCGGAGCAGGTCATCTTCGTCGCCTTCAGCCCCGACGCGCTCGCGGCCTACCAGCGCGAGTTGACAGCAGAATCATAACGGCATGGCCACGGAGCGCGGTGGCTGAAGTAACGGAAAGCGCCCGCATCTCGGAAGGGGAGCGCGGGCTTCCAGCCCGCTACGTCCGGCATCTTGCCGGACGCGAATAACCAGGAGTAGCGGTAAACGCAAAGGCATGGCTGCGGAGCTGAAGGATCGCAAAGCATGCTTCCTTTTTGCGTTTCTTGCATTGCTAATGTTCATATCTTGTTTTTCGGCGAAGGATTTTAACCGCCAAGCCGCCAAGGACGCAAAGATGGTCGTGACAGAGCACGAATCTCCGGAAGCTTCCGAAATCTGCGTAATCTGTGAAATCTGTGGATGAAACTCTATTCTTCTTCTTTCGCTTCTTCCGTTCTTGGCAATCTTGGTGCTTCTGCCAAGGGCAGGACTTCCAGCTTGGCGGTTTAAATCCGGTTTGGTTGCGGCTATGCCGCGCTAGGCCTCTTTGCGGCTGAACCATCCGGATTTTATTCCACAGATATTCCTTTTCTCGCCAATGGCAGCACGTCCGGGGGGTAAAGAAGGGTTGCGAATGCCCCCGCTTTATCTGGCGCTCGCCCTTGGCAAATCCGCCGCGCCGTGCGAGAATCCGCCCGTGCAGAAAGGGATGCTCATGAAAAGTTTGCTCGCGGCGGTGCTGGGGCTGGCGGCGGTGGCGGTCCAGGCGGCGGAACCGCAGTTCAAAAAGGTTCAACTCACGGACCAATTCTATGGCGAAGGCGCGTGGTATGCCGACTTCAATCGCGACGGCAAGCTGGACGTCGTCTCCGGCCCGTTCTGGTATGCCGGCCCGGACTTCGCCCAGCGCCACACGATCCACGCCGCGACCGCCTTCAACCCCACGGACTATTCCGACAACTTCCTGACCTTCTGCGGCGACTTCAACCACGATGGCTGGCCGGACGTGCTGTATATGCCCTATCCCGGCCAGGCAGCGTTCTGGTATGAGAATCCCGCCGGCCAGGACGCACCGTGGAAAAAACACCTCGCCTTTCCATGCGTCGATAATGAATCGCCGCTGCTCGGCCACCTGACCGGCACCAACCACCCGCAGATGATCTTCAACACCGGCGGCTGCCTGGGCTTCGCGGCGCCGGATTTCCAGAACCCCGACGCCCCGTGGGGATTCCATCCCGTCACCCCGAACTGCGGTTTCCACAAGTTCACGCACGGTCTCGGCGTCGGCGACGTGAACGGCGATGGCCGTCCCGATCTGCTCACCTCCGACGGCTGGTGGGAGCAGCCGAAGGATTGGAAGGATGGCCAACTGTTCATCCAGCACAAATTCCCCTTTGCCGAGGCCGCCTGCCAGATGTACGCGGCCGACGTGGATGGCGACGGCCTCAACGACGTGATCACCGTCCTGCACTGCCACCACTACGGCCTCGCGTGGTACCGGCAGATCCGCAGCGCGCAAGGCGAAATTACCTTCGAACGCCACGAAATCCTGCCGGCCAAGCCGGACCTCGCCTCGCCCACGCTGCGCATCTCCCAACTGCACGCGCTCGCCGTGCTCGATATGAACGGTGACGGTCTCCCGGACATCCTGACCGGCAAGCGCTTCTGGTCGCACGGCCCGACCGGCGACGTGGAACCCAACGCGCCTGCGGTCGTCTATTGGTTCGAGCTGCGCCGCGACAAGGACCATGGCGTGCAGTTCATCCCGCACCGGATAGATGACAACTCCGGCGTCGGCACCCAAGTCACCGCCGTGGACCTCAACGGCGACGGCGTCCCGGACGTCATCGTCGGCAATAAGAAAGGCACCTTCCTCCACCTGAGCGTGCCTGCCCGTTAAAGCCGGTCCAGTCGCCTGTGCCGGCGCAGTGCGGCGGGTGGTGAAAGAGGAATGGCGCGGATCGGGCCGTGCGTATCACGCGTGATCTTGGCCCATCTGTCCCGACACTCCGAGAGGTCGGGATTGCCGCAGATCGCGCGGACGCGATGGACGGAGGTGATCGCGGGCAACCACATGCCGCCTGCGGTGTCGTGATCCCGGCTCCGAGGTAGGGCGGTCGCGCTGCAAGCCCTTCGTAGGCTTGTTTGAAGTCCTACACTTGCTGTCTTCCCCTCTGTGACCTCATTCACCTCCGTATCCTCTGTGTTGAAATTCCGCCTTTGGCCTCACGTTTCGGCATTCCACGTTCTTTGGTTGCGGCTGTGCCGGGCTGTGCAATCTGTGGATAAGTTCTCCGATCTTCTCCGGTGGCAACGCGGGGGCGAGGGCCTGCCGCATATCTCCTACTCGACTTGGTGCTTGCGTTCCAGACGCTGATTTGGAAGCTTCATGCCCCATGAAATCGCTATTTCAGACTGACCCCCACGGGGGTGTGCCCGTGGTGACCGCGAGGACGCATCGGGTTCTGCCCCTGCCGGATGCGCGCGGGTTGTTGCTCCTGGGCCTGCTGGTGGTACTCGGCACGGCCGCAGGTGGTAGCGCCACGGCCAAGGATGCCGTTGACGTGCGCGTGGATTGGCCGGGCTTCCTCGCGCGGCAGGATTTGATCTGGGACGTGTTGCCGGAGCGGTTTGACGCCGGCGCGTTTCTCGGCAACGGCCTGCTGGGCGCGACGATTTACCGCGACGGCGCCAACCGGTTCCGCTGGGAAATGGGCCGCGCGGATGTCACCGAGCATCGGCGCGACAACGCCCGCCTGCCGATCGGCGGCTTGGTGTTGACGACCGCCGGAGCCATTCAGAGCGGCACTTTGCGGCTCGATCTCTGGAACGCCGAGGTGCGCGGCGAGATCAGAACGGACCAGGGCACCATCAGCTTCCGCAGTTTCATTCACACCACAGAGATGGCGCTTTTCACGGACATCGAAACCACGGGCGCTGAAGACGGTGCGAAATTCGCCTGGGAGCCCCGGCCCGCGATCGACCGGGCGAACGACTATCCGGCGAACCAGGCCAATCCCGCATCGCGCCAGGAAATTTTGAACGGCATCGCGCTCTGCGAGCAGTCGCGTTTCGCGGGCGGCGCGTTTGCCACGGCCTGGAGCGAAAAGCCTGCGGACAAGGGCCGCCGTGTCGTGCTCAGCATCGCCGACACGTTCCCCGGCAACGCCGCCGCTGTGGAAGCCGTCGCCACGGTGAAAAGGAATCTTGCAGCCGATTTTGCCGGCCTGCTGAAGGCCCACCGCGCGTGGTGGCACAACTTCTATCCGCAAAGTTTCGTCTCCATTCCCGATCCCAAGGCCGAGAGCTTTTACTGGATCCAGTTCTATAAGCTGGCCAGCGCCTCGCGCCCCGACCGCGTGCCGGTGGATCTGCTCGGCCCCTGGTACCGCTCGACCGGCTGGCCGCGCATCTGGTGGAACCTCAACATCGAGATCCTCTACCTGCCGGTCTATACCGGGAACCATCTCGAACTGGGCGCATCGTTCGTCAACTTCCTCGACCAGAAACGAACCAATTTCTTCCGCAATGCCAAAGCGATCTGGAAATTCGACGATTGCGCCACGGTTCCGCACACCACCGACTACGAGGGCCTGCGCGGCGACGGCACCCTGGCGCCCGACGGCTACATCAACCCTGGCGACTTCACCTGGGCGCTGCACAATTACTGGCTGCAGTACCGCTATGCGATGGATAGGCGCATGGTGACCGACCAGCAACGGCATGCCTTCTATCCTTTGCTGAAGGGCAGCATCAATCTGTATCTGCACCTGCTGCAGAAGGGCGAGGACGGCAAGCTGCATCTACCCTCCCTGCATTCGCCGGAATACGGCAACGCCAGGGACAACAATTACAATCTCGCCCTGCTGCGTTGGGGCTGCACGACGCTCAGGGAACTTAACCGGCGCTACAAGCTGAAAGACCCCCAGCATCCGGAATGGGAAAAGGTCTTGAGCAACCTGGCCGATTATCCGACGGATGCGAACGGCCTGCGCATCGGTGCGGACCTGCCGTTCGCTCACTCGCACCGGCATTGGTCGCACATGCTCATGATCCATCCGCTGCACATCATGACCGATGAAAAGCCCGATAACCGCGAGCTCATCGCACGGTCCATCCAGCACTGGCTGTCCGTTGATAACAGCCGCGAGGTGTATGGTTGGTCGCGTGCGTCCGCCGCCTCGCTCTATGCGACGCTGGGCGATGGCGACAACGCCCTTGACCAGATCCACCGGCACATGGCCGATGCGCGCTTCGTCCAGCCCAACACCCAATACACCGAAGGAGACCCGGTCATCGAGTGTTCGATCGTGCTCAACCGCTCGCTCCAGGACATGCTGCTGCAGAGCTGGGGCAACAAGATCAACGTCTTCCCGGCGGTGCCGAAAGCCTGGGACACTGCGGTCTTCCATGACCTGCGCGCCGAAGGGGCTTTCCTGGTCAGCGCAGAGCGCAAGGCTGGCATGACACAGTGGGTTCGGATCAAGAGCCTGGCGGGTGAGATCTGCCGGATCAAGCCCGGCCTCGCAGGCGAAGTGCACGCCGTATCTCGGGGCAAGGCAAAATCACTGAAGACTTTGGAAAACGGGGTTTATGCAATTGAACTGGCCAAGGGTGACGAAGTGTTGCTGTATTCTGGTGCGGCCGTCCCCAGTCCAGTGATCGCACCCCTCCCTGCCAATCCCGACGCCTGCAACCCTTGGGGCGTGAAGAACGGCAGCAAGAAGGCCCCGTAATATAGAGCATCCCCATGAGAGGATTTTAAACTCTCCTCTCCTCTCCTCTCCTCTCCTCTCCTCTTTCGTGTGTTTTAGCGTGGTTCGCGGGCAACTTCTTCTCCGTCTTTACCGTGTTCCTCTGCGGTTGGAATCTGTGGATATCTTTTTGACCTGCTCCGGTTGCCCTGCACCGGTGGCGGGGTTTGCCGCGCTTTCTTGACTTTGCGGGCGGCGTTTGCTACATGGCAGCACGCTTTTGCGTGGCTTTCAGCCCGAAAGGAAAACCAAAATGAATCTTACGCTTGCGGCCAATACGATCCGCGGCCTGGCGATGGACGGCGTCCAGAAGGCCAACAGCGGGCATCCGGGCATGCCGATGGGCTGCGCCGAGTTTGCCAGCGTGCTCTGGCTGCAGTTCCTCAAGCACGATCCGGCCGATCCTAAATGGCCCGACCGCGACCGCTTCGTCCTGTCCGCCGGCCACGGCTCGATGCTGCTCTACAGCCTGCTGCATCTGTCCGGTTATGCGCTGCCGATGGAGCAGCTTCAGCAGTTCCGGCAGGTGGATTCGCTGACGCCGGGGCACCCGGAATACGGCCACACCGTGGGCGTGGAGACGACGACCGGGCCGTTGGGCGCGGGCTTGAGCAACGCGGTGGGCATGGCGCTGGCGGAGGCGATGCTCGCGGCCAAGTTCAACAAGGACGGCCAGCCGATCGTGGATCACTACACCTACGTCATCTCCAGCGATGGCTGCATGATGGAGGGCATCAGCCACGAGGCGTGCTCGCTGGCGGGGCACCTCGGCCTGAACAAGCTGATCGTGTTCTATGATTTCAACCAGATCACCATCGAGGGCCAGACGAGCCTCGCCTATAGCGACGACCCGCGCCAGCGTTTCGAGGCCTACGGCTGGAACGTGCTGGAGATTGACGGCAATGATGCGGCGGCCTGCGCGCAGGCGCTGACACAGGCGCGCGGCTCGCAGGACAAGCCGACGCTGATCATCGGCCATACGCATATCGGGCAGGGCAGCCCGAACAAGCACGACACGCACAAGGCGCACGGCGAGCCGCTCGGCGCGGACGAGGTCCGGGCGACCAAGGCCGCGCTCGGCCTGCCGATTGACCAGGATTTCTATGTGCCCGACGAGGTGCGCGCGCTGTACGCCGCGCGCGCCGCCGACCTGGCCGTGGCGCACGCCACATGGAAGCAGAAGCTTGAGGCCTGGAAACAGGTCAACCCGGAACTCGCCACGGAGTGGGACATCCACCAGCAGCGCAAGCTGCCGGCTGACCTCGAAAAGGCGCTGCCGGTTTTCGATCCCGCCAAGCCGATGGCGACCCGCCAGGCGTCCGGCGAGACGCTCAACGCGCTGGCCAAGGTGCTGCCGCAACTCGTCGGCGGCTCGGCCGACCTTGCGCCGAGCACGAACACACTGCTCAAGGGCTATCCCGACATCGGCAAACGCCAATTTCTAGGCCGCAATCTGCACTTTGGCGTGCGCGAGCACGGCATGCTGGGCGTCATCAGCGGCATGGTCCTGCACGGCGGCTGGATCGTCTATGGTGCGACGTTCTTCGTTTTCTCCGACTACTGCCGCCCCGCGATCCGCCTGGCGGCGCTGATGCGGATCCCGGCGCTCTACGTCTTCACGCATGACAGTTTCTGTGTCGGGGAGGACGGCCCGACGCACGAGCCGGTCGAACACCTGGCCGCGCTGCGTTGCATACCGCACATGTCGGTGATCCGCCCGGCCGATCCGACCGAAACCGCCGCGGCCTGGGCCGCCGCGCTGGAACGCACCGATGGCCCGACGGCGCTGATTCTGACCCGTCAGGCGCTGCCGGTGCTTGACCGCGCGAAATTCCCCGCGGCGGCGAATCTGCGGAAGGGCGCCTATACGCTCTGGCAGAGCGGATCCGGGACACCGGATCTTATGCTGATCGGCACCGGCTCGGAAGTATCCCTGGCGCTCACCGCCGGCCAGCAGCTCGCCCAGGACGGGGCCAACATCCGCGTGGTCAGCATGCCGTCCTGGGACCTGTTCGAGCAGCAGACCAAGAAGTATCGCCAGGAAATCCTGCCGCCGGCCTGCAAGAAACGCATCGCTGTCGAGGCCGGCTGCACGCTGGGCTGGGAAAAGTATGTCGGTAACACCGGCAAGGTTATCGGCATCGACACCTTCGGCGCATCCGGCCCTTACAAGGCTCTCGCGCAGAAGTTCGGCTTCACCGTCGAGCACGTCGTTGCCGTCGCGAAGAAGCTCCTCGCGCGGAAGTAATCTGCTGCTGGCGGCCGGGGCGGAGAAGCCCTTCTTCTCGGAGCGGAACGTGTAAACGTTCCGGTGACGATGATAGATCTGCACACCCATTCGACGTTCTCCGACGGCTCGCTGACGCCGGAGGAACTGGTCGCCGCGGCGGTGGCGGCGAAGCTGACCGCCATCGCCTTGACGGATCACGACACCACCGCCGGCGTGGAGCGTTTTCTGGCCGCTGGCGCTGGCCACCGGTTGCGCTGTATCGCCGGAGTCGAACTCAGCGCCGAGCACCATCCCGGCACGCTGCATGTGCTGGGTTACTTCATCCAGCCGGCCAACGCCGCCTTGCAGGACGGACTGGACCGCCTGCGCACGGGCCGCGCGGTACGGAACCGCGAGATTCTGCGCAGGCTCAACGAATTGGGTTTGGCGCTCACATGGGAAGAGGTCGTGGCCTACGCCGGCGGGGAGGTGGTCGGTCGTCCGCACTTTGCCTTGGCGCTGATCGCTCGCGGCTGCGTGGTGGACAAGGAAGAGGCCTTCGCGCGCTACCTCGCCCGCGGCCAGCCCGGCTACGCCGAGCGCGTCCGGTTGACCCCGGCGGCATCCCTCCAACTGATTCGCGATGCGGGCGGCGTACCGGTCCTTGCGCATCCCCACACGCTCGATTTGGGCCGCAAGGAGTTGCGGAAACTGATCATGGAACTGCGCGCGCAGGGGTTGGAGGGTTTGGAGGCTTATTATCCGGAGCATTCGCCCGCGCAGGTCCGGCAGTATCGCGATCTGGCCCAGGGTTTGAACCTCGTCCCCACCGGCGGCTCGGACTTTCATGGCGCCCTCTCCCCGTATATCAAGCTGGGCCGGGGCTTCGGCACGTTGCAGGTCCCCGACGAGGTCCTGGCGAAACTGGAGGAGCGCAAGCCTGGATTCGGCCGTTGAGACCGTGGCGCCTCCCGGCCTCCTTCTCTATGCGTTCTTTGCGATCTTTTGCGGCAAACGATCCGAAAATCTGTGTAAATCCCATAAATCTGTGGATAAAACTTTCGAAACCCATTTGTGGAGCCGTATGACTTTTTCCGAGATCATCGCCTGGCTGCACGCGCGGGCCAATCCGGCGAACATCGCCGGCATGGCGCGCTACGGCATCCGCAGCCAGCATATGCTCGGTGTGAGCATGCCGGCGCTGCGGCAACTGGTCCGGCGCATCGGCCGCGACCATGCGCTGGCGCAAGAGTTGTGGGCTTCCGGCATCCTCGAAGCGCGGATTCTCGCCGGCCTGATGGACGAGCCGGCGCGGGTGACCGCCCGGCAGATGGAACGCTGGGCGCGCGCTTTCGACTCGTGGGCCGTCTGCGACCAGGTGTGCAGCAACTTGTTTGACAAGACCCCGATGGCGTGGACCAAGGCGGTGGCGTGGGCCGGCCGGCGCGAGGAGTTCGTCAAGCGCGCCGGCTTTGTTCTCATGGCCGCATTGGCGGTGCATGACAAGCAGGCTGCGGACGCCGCTTTCCGCCCTTTCTTCCGGCTGATGCTCCGCGAGGCGACCGACGAGCGCAACTTCGTCAAAAAAGCCGTCAACTGGGCGCTGCGCCAGGTCGGCAAGCGCAATCCGGCCCTGTGCCGCGCGGCGATGCAAACCGCCCAGCGCATGCAGCGATTGGACTCCCGCGCCGCCCGCTGGATTGCCGCCGATGCGCTCCGGGAACTGTCCCGGCGCGGCAAACCGTACGCCATCAAACGCCTTCTACGTCGGTAAGTACGGGACCGGCTTGTCCCGCCTCCTCCGTTCCTTATTTCCTGAGTTCCAAATTCAAATTGATTTGATTGCGGCTGTGCCGGGCTGTGTCGCATGCATGCCCTGACACATCGAAATATCTTTTCCTGACGAAAAGTGTATTTGAAGAGTTGCCCCGCATTCCGTTCGTACTCGTACACGCAAATCTATTCCTTTGTGTATGATAAAGATTTGAGTGTAAGCGTACGTTTACGAGTGCGGCTACGGATTGATGGCGATGGCATATTTCCGTGCCAGGTTGGTCTCGACGGCCTGGCGCTCCTTATCCTTCAGCGCACGGTTGTAGATCAGGATTTCCGCAAGCTGCCCGTTGAAGTGGCGGGGCAAGGCTTCCCGCGACTTGCAGCCCACCGTGAAGCGGCGTGGTTGCAGCACCTGGAGCGCCGACATCGGCGACTCCCGGCGATGCGCGGCGTTCAGCAGGCTTGTTATGGTTTGCTGGTCACAGCAGATGGAGTAGATCTGAAAGACGCCGGGGACCAGGGTCTGCTCCCCCCCTCCGCAGGTGTAGAACGTATTCAACCGGTTGCCGTCCTGTTGCACCACGAGGTTCAATGCCGGGCCGTGTTCATAGTCAAGGATGTCGGCGTGCTCGCATTGCCGCTGGCCCGGATTGACGACGATGATGAAGGTGAAGGGCGGTGAGAGCACCTTGACGTTCTTCGTTGCCAACAGGTCTATGGCCTTGGCTGTCTCCAGCACGTCGTCAGCGCCGTCAAATTGAACGGCTCGCGGCTTGCCTTGAGCATCCATTACCAGCAGGGGTTGTTTTGATTTCTCCTTCTGCTGAACGTCGAAGCCCTGACCGCTCTGATCCCGCCAGACGGAGACACGGCCGTCTCTGTCCTTGACCAGGCTGCCATCGGCTTTCAGCCAAAGACGGAGTCCATTGAGCGGGATGGGGATCGTGTTAGGTACGGTTGACGACTGGACCAACGCCAGGGCTTCGCGCACCAGGTTGTTGTTCAGCAGGCGGTCCCTTTCCGCCTTCACCACCTCCATGCCGCGGGTGTCGTTCCGGGCCGCCAGGTCCTTTTGCAGCCGCGCCAGGTTCTGGAGGTAACGATCGCTGGCGGCGACGATCTTTTGCGCTTGCTCGCGCGGCCCGCCGGCCGTCTGCGCGCACCACGCGTCCTGCAGCTTGCGTACCGCCGGCAGGTTGGTGGACAGGGCGTCGGCGGGGATCTCGCCGGACTGCTCGAACCGCGCTTTCTCCGCGTTCACGGCCAGCACGGCCGAAAGCTGGTTGCCGGCGGACTGCAGCGCGTCCTCCAGGGCTGTCAGGCCGGTCAGGTAACGCTGCCGGTGCAGTTTGGCGGCATCCTGCGCCTGCCGTTGCACCTCGCGGATGGTGGTCTCAAATTGCTTCCGCAATTCGTCCAGGCCCGCCGGGCTGTTCGTTGTGCCTTCCGCGGCCAGCCTGCCGACGCACCCCAGCCTTAGCAGCAGGGCCATGACCAGAATAAGTAAGCTGAATCTTCTCATGGTTTCACCGACGCTTCGCCCATCTTTGTGAAAAGCGCGGCCAGGCCCGTTTCGGCATATTTCTGCGCCAGCCGATCCGCCTCCCGCTTGGCGGCCGGGGGGCCATTATTATTCTGATAGTCCATGACATTGGTCGCAAAATGCTTTTTCACGAACAAGTCCATATCCTTGAGGCCCGCGGCATACAATTGAACCTTTGGATTCTTGAGCAACGCTTGCATGGGCTGGTTGCCGGTAAGCGAGGACATAATCCCCTGGCATACCGCCCAGTCATAGGCTTGCTCGGGATTGGCCCCGGTGTCTTTATCTATCTCCGCCTGGATCTTCGTCATAAGCTGTTTTTTCTCGTCCATCAGCGCTGTCGCGGTCACCGGCGCCATCTTCAGGTAGCAGGCATTCAGCCAGGCCATGGCATAGGTGATGTGCTCGGCCTCGGCCCAGTCATGATTCCCCTGGAAAAAACGGAGCCGGGACAGGCCGTTCTTGATCCCCCGCAGCGTGCAGGCCATGTCCCAGCGGTTGAAGCAATTCGACCCGCACAAACCAAATACAATGGTTTTGGGCGACATGCGATCGGGATGTCCGCCGGCGCCGCAGGGCAGGACCCCGGCAAACCCCTTCGCTTTCATCTCCTCGGACAGCCAGAAGGCCATCCGCGCGCCGCCCGAAAACCCCGAGGCATACATTCTTTTCGTGTCCACCGGCATATGCTTGCAGACATCCGCCACCATCGCCTTGACCGCTTCATCGGACGGCTTGAAGTCGTTCCGCGACTGCACGGAGCCCGCGAGGATCCAGCCATTCAGTTCCGCGCCCGCGATGTAGCGCTCCAGCGTGCCGGCATCCCCGCCGCCGGGCGACATGATGAACATGACCGGCCATTTCCGGGCGGCGGTATACGACTTGGGGACATAAACAAAATACGACCATTGGGCAGAACCTGCGACCTTGATCTCGGCGCTGGTCTTGCCCGGTTCAAACTGCGACACCGCATTCGTGGCCGCGGCCTCCTTCTTCCCGGCCGGCGCAGTTATGGCGCCCATCGCCGCATGACCCAAGATGACAACCATCAGCGCGCCGATGACGTTCAAGCGCATAAAAGCCTCCTGGAAGCGTAGAGGATCACGCTTCGAAATCCGACATGTTCATTATCCTTCATCACGGACGCCCGCCAATTGTCGAATGTCCAAACGTGACCCCTATTCCTCTAAATAATTGGGTGTTCATTTGCGATGGCAACAGCTTTGAAATACCGCATTGACGATTAGTGGTAGTAGAATGGCGTTTTCGCGTTCGAGCGAGATAAAGCCCCAAGTGCCATACTTCTTCGATGAATCGTTCTTCTCGTAGATTTTGGCTTGGCCACTCCACAAGCCGCAATTGTAGTAGCGCTCCCACGGGAGCGATTTCTGGCGGAAAAACCCTTGGCGTGATAGGCCGGTTGGGCCAATGGAGATGCCGTGGAAGTCGATAGTCTTATTCTGGTCGATTATAGGCTGCGCGAATCGCTGCACTAAAGCTGGAAAAATGTAGTGATTGGCGAATGCGTAAATGGCATCGAAAGCCTTTCGGCGACTTTTGTTGGCGATCTTGAATAGGCGAACACTCTTGAGGCTGATGGTTGCGTCCTTGGAGCGGATTTGAATGGAGTGGGAGTCCGTGGTGGGAATGCCGTTGATGCTGAACGAGGAGGAATAGAACTTGACACTGGTAACCTGAGAATACGGAATCTCGGTTTCGTTGTAGCGAACGGCGGTCCCGCTGAATGACAAGCCCTCTGGGAGGCTGCTCTCTGGACGCGCTGCTGCCTCCTCAAGAAGTTGGCGAGCCCGATAGCGAAGATAAAGCGCCTTGGCCTTGTTCTCGTCGCCCTCGGAATGTGCGAAGGCGGTAGTCCAGAGGGTTCGGTCGATGCGGCCTTGTGCGACCTCCTCTGCTACTTGTCCGTAAAAAACGTCTTCTTTGGGCATAGCGCGTCTCAGTCGCCTAACGACGCAAATCACGGGCGACGGTACGCCGCACCATCGATTTGCTGGTTAAACATCAGGTAATCCAAAGCCGCGTATATGACCGAGGAATCAATGAAGTGCTCGATGCACGACTCTTTCGTCCCCATGATCAACATCCCAGCAAAATCATAAAGAAGTGACCTTGAACCGGTCTTGATTACATGCAAAACTGGAGAGCCGCTCATGCCGTTGATGCTATCGACATTGGACAGATCAACGAAGTCGAGTTCATGACAATGCTTGGCCGTGCTAAACCCTTTGTACCGGGACTCGGTGTAATACCCGCAGAATTTCATGACAGAACGCGAGTAGTCGATCTCTGACAAGCACATGGGGTAACCACGCAAGCAGAGAGTGGATGTGTCTTTGATAAATCTGTTCGTCCTATTCAGTTCGTCGAGATTCACCGGGTACAATTTGTTCCACGTATCTTGACTGAGCTGCATTTGGTCGATTTCAATGATGGCAATATCTGCATGTGATTCCAGAGTATTTGATGTGGAAATTCCTTTAAGCGGTAAAAATTCGTCACCGCCAGGACCGGAAAGAACGCGGAGGCGTTGCAAGTCAGCGTGCACATTGTCAAGTACATGTTGCGCTGTAATCGCGCACAGTGCCCCCCTGTACGTGACCAGAAATGATGTTCCGCCAAAAGAGTACGTGTATTCCTGTTGCGGGTGCTCGGAAATGAGAGGAAGAGTGCATCTAAAGAAATCTCCCATGGTCATCGTCCGTAAGGGTGTCTGAATCATAGCGATTAAGCTCACGTGCGGTGATTATAAACCTCTGGCGCGGTGGGGCAAGCGTTGGTTTTGTCGAGAGCGGCGGAGGGGTGGGGCAGGTGGTCAGGATGCGTCCGGCTCGTCGCCTAGGCGGATGAGGCGGGCAGAGTTGAAGACGACGATGAGGGAGCCGGCGTTGTGGAGCAGGACGGCGAGGATCGGGCCCATGTAGCCGAGGGCGGACAGGGTCAGGCCGCCGAGGATGAACAGGCCGCCGATGGACAGGTTCTGGTAGATCGTCCGGCGCGCGCCGCGGGAGAGCAGGATCAGAAACGGCACGCGGCGCAGGTCGTTGTTCATGAGCGCCACCGAGGCGCTGTGGATCGCCACGTCGCTGCCGGCGGCGCCCATCGCGATGCCCGTGTCGCCAGCCGCCAGTGCGGGAGCGTCGTTGACGCCGTCGCCGACGAAGGCGACGCGGTAGCCGTCGCGTTGCACGGCGCGGACAAAATCCACCTTCTCCTGCGGCAGGCAGTCGGCTTTGAACTCGCGGCAGCCGATCTGCTCCGCCACGGTTTGCGCCACCGCGGCGCGGTCGCCGGTGACCATCGCCAGCCGGCGGATTTTCAGGTCGGCCAGTTGCTTGAGGCTGGCGGCGGCCTCGGGGCGCACCTGGTCCTGGAACCCGATCCAGCCCAGGTAGCGGCCGTCGGCGGCGACAAAGACGGCGCTGTAACCGGCGGTGCCCTGGGCGTCGGCCTCGGCGAGCAGCGGATCTTGGATGCCTTCCGCCTCCAGCCAGGACGCGCGGCCTGACAGGACCTTTTGCTTGTTGACCAGGGCGCGGACGCCGCGGCCGGGCGCCTCGGCGAAGTCGGCCGGCTCCGGCAGCGGTACGTCCGTTTGCCGCGCCAGTTCCACCAGGGCCGCGGCGGCAGGGTGCTTGCTGAACCGCTCCGCGCCGGCGGCGGCGAGCAGTAGCGCCGAGGGAGCCACGCCCTCGCGCGGCGCGAGCCGGGCCACGCCCAGCTTGCCGAGGGTCAGCGTGCCGGTCTTGTCGAAGATGACCGCGGTCAGGTGCGCCGCGGATTCAAGGTCGGCGACGTTCTTCACCAGGATGCCCAGCCGCGCCGCCGTCGAGAGCGCGGCGACGATGGCGGTCGGCGTGGCCAGGATCAGCGCGCAGGGGCAGGCGATGACCAGCAGGGCGATGACGCGGTTCCAGTCGCCGGTGAAGAACCAGACCAGGCCGGCCAGCATCAGGACGGCGGGCGTGTAGTAGCCCATGTAGCGGTCCATGATGCGCAGCAGGGGCAGCTTGGTCTGCTCCGCGGCCAGGATCAGCTTGCGGACGTGGCCGAGCGTGGTGTCATCGCCGACGCGGCGGACGGCGATCTCGATGGCGCCGGTGAGGTTTTGCGTGCCGGCAAAGACGTCCTCCTGCGGCCCCTTGTCCCGCGGCAGCGATTCGCCGGTGACGGTCGCCTCGTTCAGCGTGGTCTGGCCGCGCGCGATCTGGCCGTCGGCGGGGATGGTTTCGCCCGGCAGGACGCGAATCCGGTCACCGACGGCCAACTGCGTGGCGGGGATGATCTCCTCCGCGCCCTCCGCGCCGAGCCGGCGCGCCGTGGTGGGGGTGAGCCGGATCAGCTTCTCGATCGCGGCATGGGCGCCCTCGGCGGAGCGGGTTTCGATCACCAGCGAGATGAGCATGAAAAACGCGACCACGCCGGCGGTGCGGAAGTCGCCCTGCGCCATGGCGGCGAGCACGGCCAGCGCCACCAGCTCGTTCATGTGGACGTGGCCGTGCAGCAGGTCCTCGATTGAGGTCTTGAGAATCGGCAGCAGCAGGATAATCGGAGTTTTTTTGCCGCCGTTGATATCATAAAAGCTGCCGGCGTTACCGGCGGCGGCGACTTTCCCGTCGGGGTCGACAATCGCGTAGTTGAAGAACTCGTTGCTGAAGTCGAGGCGTTTGGCGAGCGTGGGATCATACCCGTGCAAGATCTGCGGGCCGACGAATTTCCGCTCTTCCATATAGGCTTGAGCTTTAGCGGGAGGCGTATCGATGCTGATCGCCAGGACCACCACCGGCTTGTCGGCAATCGCCTTATTCAATCCGCTGACGACTTCCCCCGACCAGGCGTTGCATTTGGGACACCAGGTGACGTACGTGAGAACCAGAACCGTCTTCCCCTTCAGCGCTTCAAAGGTCGTCCCCTGCCCCGCCCACGCCACCGGTCCGAGCGAAGGCGGTGTCGATCCGGCGGCCGGTCCGTCGGCGCAGGCCGGCGCGGCACAGAGAATTCCGAACC
>Ga0209048_10001262_pt1 | contig 26159 bp, 25 predicted proteins | sample FrelakmetCRP12CR_FD_187146 | JGI IMG/M metagenome (GOLD analysis project Ga0209048, IMG submission 187146) | Freshwater lake sediment microbial communities from the University of Notre Dame, USA, for methane emissions studies - CRP12 CR (SPAdes)... | ecosystem: Environmental > Aquatic >... | reverse complement strand
GGGAGCCATCCCCCTAGTATTCCCTGCCGTGCAGCGACCCTACCGAGTGGTGGTGGCCAAGCCGGGACTCGATGGGCACGACCGCGGGGCCAAGGTCATCGCCCGAGCCCTCCGTGACGCCGGCTTCGAAGTGATCTACACCGGCCTGCACCAGACGCCCGAGCAGGTGGTTGAGGTCGTGGTGCAGGAGGACGCCGACGCGGTCGGGCTGTCGATGCTCTCCGGGGCCCACATGACCCTCATCCCCCGGATCCTCGACCTGCTGAGGGAGCGGGGTGCTGACGACGTCCTGGTGGTGGCCGGCGGCATCATCCCGGATGCGGACGTCCCGAGGCTCAAGGAGCTCGGGGTCGCCGAGGTCTTCACCCCCGGTGCGTCCCTCGAGGCCATCGCCGGCTGGCTCGAGCGGGCCCTCGACGAGGCAGAGGGCGCGGCCGCCGCCACCTGAGCGACATCGGTCTCCAGGGAGATTTGCCGAGTCGCCGGACGACCGGCAAACCTCTGCGCCGGCAGCGCCGAGCGACGTTGCGCCGACGTGTGAGAAGGATGGCCGTCAGTGGACCTCTTCGAGTACCAGGGCAAGCAGTACTTCGCCCGATTCGGCATCCCGGTGTCGGCCGGGGGGGTGGCCGATACCGTGGACGAGGCCGTGGCCCAGGCCGACGCCGTCGGCTACCCGGTCGTGGTCAAGGCCCAGGTTCAGGTCGGTGGGCGCGGCAAGGCCGGCGGCGTGAAGCTGGCCACCAACGCCGAGGAGGCCCGGCTCCATGCCGGCAACATCCTCGGCCTGGACATCAAGGGCCACGTCGTCAAGCGCCTGTGGATCGAGCACGCCAGCGACATCGCCAAGGAGTACTACGCGAGCTTCACGCTCGACCGCTCGGCCAAGAAGCACCTGGGCATGCTCTCCGCGCAGGGTGGGGTCGAGATCGAGCAGGTCGCGGCCACCGACCCGGGTGCGATCGCCCGGATCCTCGTCGACCCGGTCGACGGCCTCGGCCCGGACCAGGCCCGGGCGTGGGTCCTCGCCGCCAAGCTCGATCCCGAGGCGGTCGAGGGGGCCGTTGACATCCTGGTGAAGCTGTACCGCTGCTACGTCGACGGCGACGCCGACCTCGTGGAGATCAACCCCTTGATCCTTACGCCCGACGGCAGGGTCCACGCCCTCGACGCCAAGGTGACGCTGGATGACAGCGCCTCGTTCCGGCATCCGGAGTGGGACGAGTTCCGTGGGTTCGAGGAGCTCGATCCGCGGGACGCGCTGGCCCGGGAGAAGGGCCTCCAGTACGTCGGCCTCGACGGCACCGTCGGCATCATCGCCAACGGCGCCGGCCTGGCGATGAGCACCGTGGACGTCGTCAGTCAGGTGGGAGGGTCGCCGGCCAACTTCCTGGACATCGGCGGCGGTGCCAACGCCGACGTCATGGCCGCGGCCCTCGAGGTCATCAACACCGACGAGAAGGTGAAGGCCATCTTCATCAACATCTTCGGTGGCATCACGCGGGGTGAGGAGGTGGCCAACGGCATCGTGCAGGCCCTTGGTCGTGTCGAGCTCAGTTCGCCGATCGTCATCCGGCTGGACGGGACCAACGCCGAGGAGGGTCGAGAGATCCTGGCCCCCCACGCGAGCGACCGGCTCATCAGCAAGCCGACCATGCTGGAGGCGGCCGAGGCCGCCGTTGGACTCGCCGGGAGGGCGTGACCGTGGCGATCTTCGTGGATGAGAACACGACCGTCCTGATCCAGGGCCTGTCCCCAACCAGCCAGGGGAAGTACCACGGACTCCGTAACAAGGCCTATGGGACCAAGGTGGTGGCCGGCACGAACCCGAATCGGGCCGGGACCGACATCGAGGGCATCCCTGTCTACGCCTCGGTCACGGATGCCGTCGGCGCCACCGGCGCAACCGCCAGCTTCATCTCCGTCCCGCCCAAAGGTGCCGCTGCCGCGATCGAGGAGGCGGCCGCGGCGGGCATCTCGTTCATCGTCTGCATCACGGAGGGCATCCCCGCCCAGGACGAGGCCCGGACCTACAACCGCCTGAAGCGGGACTTCCCCGCGGTTCGCCTGCTCGGCCCCAACTGCCCCGGCGTGATCAGCCCTGGCAAGTGCAACATCGGGATCACGGCCGGAGAGATCGCGCTGCCGCCGCGGCCGGGCAAGCCGGCGGTGGGGATCGTGTCGCGATCCGGCACCCTCACCTATCAGGCTCTCTACGAGCTGAAGCAGCAGGGCGTCGGCGTCTCGACGTGCGTGGGCATCGGTGGTGATCCCGTTCCCGGCACCTCGTTCATCGACTGCCTGGAGGCCTTCGAGGCCGACGACGAGACCAGTGCCATCATGATGATCGGTGAGATCGGCGGCTCGGCCGAGGAGGAGGCCGCCGAGTACATCAGCCACCATGTGACGAAACCGGTGAGCGCCTACATCGCGGGCGTCACGGCGCCGCCAGGCAAGAAGATGGGCCACGCCGGCGCCATCGTCTCAGGCGGAAAGGGGACGGCGCAGGCGAAGATCGACGCCCTCCGCGCCGCCGGCGTGAAAGTCGGCCAGAATCCGACCGAGGCGGGCGAGTTCATGGTCGAGCTGCTGGACGCTCTGAGCTGAGGGCCTGCCCGTACGAGCGCCCCCGCCGGCCGTAGCATCTGACAAAGGATGTACGACGCCCGGCTCGTGAGCGCTGCCCAGGAAGGCGACGAGGCTGCGCTGTCCGCCCTCTACGACCGGCACGCGGACGCGGTCCACGACCTGTGCCGGTCGCTGACCGGGGACCGTGACGAGACGGCCCGCCTGGTCGGGGACACCTTCGCGGCGGCTGCCTGCCATCTGCACGAGGTCAGTGACCCGTCCCAACTCCGCCCATGGCTACTCGCCATCGCCCGCCAGCGCATCCTGGCGGGGGTGGGAGACGCAACTCCCCGGAACCACGGACCGATCGGTGGTCCCGTGCCGGGCGCCGGCGGGTGCCCGGACGAGCCCCTCGGAACCGCCGATCTCCGCCGGTGGACCCTCGAGGCAGCGTGCATCCTGCCCCCGTCCGACCGTCTCGCGGTCGACCTCCAGCTCCGGCAGGGACTCGACGACCCCTCCCTCGCAGCTGCGCTCGGCTGCGAACGCGCCCGCCTTGACGACGTGCTCACCGGAGCCGACCAGAAGGCCGATCGCCTGCTCGGCGCTCTCGTCCTCGCCCGGCAGGGCCGGCGGGACTGCCCGGGCCTCGCGGCGCTCCTCGCCCAATGGGACGGAACGCCGACGTCCGAGGTAGCGGCTTCCGTCGACCGCCATGCGCTGGCATGCGACCTCTGCAGGCGGCGGCGGTCGATCGTCGGCACGCTCGAGCTCTTGGCGGCGGCGCCCGTCGTCCCCGCCCCTGCAACCCTCCGTCCCCTGGTGCTCGAGCGGCTGGGGGTCGAGTTGGGGACCGGGGCGGCCGATCCGGCGCTGCTACCCGTTCCACCACCTCCACCGGTCCTGTCTGGACGGTCATCGCCGCGCCCGGACGAGGCGACGCCGCGCCGCGTTCGGCGCCGGGGCCGGGTCGGCGCCCTGGCCCTGACCGCCGTCGCCGCCGTGGCGCTCGGTGCGACCGTGGCGGTGTTCGTCGGGGGTCGGGCTCACGACCGGAGCCAGGCGAGGGCGAGCGCCGTGACGTCGAGCACCGGCGAACCGTCGACGACCCTCTCCGAGCTCCCGACGGTCGGCGCGCCGGTGACCACCCCGCCGACAGCGGCCTTGACGACCGTCGGGCCGCCTCCAACCGAGAGCCGGCTGCAGCTCGACGGATCACATGTCGACCTCGGCTCCGACGCGACCAGCGGGCAGGTCGTGCTGCGCAACACGGGCGTCGTGGCGGCTGATTGGGCCGCCACGACCAGCGTCGGCTGGCTCGTCGTGTCCCCCCAGTCCGGGCACCTTGGCCCATCGAGCACCGTCGCGGTGACCTTCACGGTCGACCGGCAGCAGGCACCCGCCGGCGGATTCGACGTCCGCGTGACGTTCGCGTCCGCCGACCCGGGAAGCCAGGGCGCCGTGATCGACGTCGTCGGCTCGAACGCGGGCCCGGAATCGACGACCGCACCCCCGACGACGACGATCGGCGCCCCGGCGGGCCCGGTGATCGTCACCCTGGCCGCCAACCCCTCGTCCCTCCACGCTCAACCGTGCAGCGACGCGGCCGCCGTCGTGAGCGCGACGGTGATCGATCCCGCTGGGGTGACGTCGGCCGTTGTGACCGCCACCCTGCCGGGCGGCCAGACCACCGTGCCGATGACGCACGCCGCGGGATCGACGAGCTGGAGCGCCACGCTCGGGCCGGCAACGTCGGCGGGCACCATCACCTACGTCGTGACGGCCGTCGGCGGCGAGGGGACCACCCGCACCAGCGTCAGCCACGCAATCCCGGTCGCAGCCTGCGCCTGAACCATGACGGGTCCTTGCCGGGCCCCTCGATGGGCTGTGACACTCAGCAGATGGACTGGCCACTGCGCTTCGGAATCTTCCTTGCTCCCTTCCACCGCCCCGGGCAGGACCCGACCCTCCTCCTGGAGCGGGACCTCGCGCTGATCGAGCACCTGGACCGCCTCGGCTACCACGAGGCGTGGGTCGGCGAGCATCACTCGGGTGGGTGGGAGATCATCTCCTCCCCGGAGGTCTTCATCGCCGTCGCGTCGCAGCGCACGCGATCGATCCGGCTGGGCACGGGGGTCAGCTCGCTGCCCTACCACCACCCGTATCTGCTCGCCGATCGCATGGTGCTGCTCGACCACCTCACGCGGGGACGGGTCATGTTCGGTGTAGGACCCGGCCAGCTCGTCTCGGACGCCGCCATGCTCGGCATCGAGCCACAGCGCCAGCGGGAGATGATGGAGGAGAGCCTGGAAGCCATCGTGGCGCTGCTGGACGGCGACGAACCGGTGTCCCGTGAAGCGGGCTGGTTCACCCTGAAGGACGCCACCCTGCAGCTTCGTCCGTACACGCACCCCCGGTTCGAGATCTGCGTCGCGGCGACCTTCTCCCCCTCGGGCCCGAAGGCGGCCGCCCGGTTCGGGTGCGGGCTGCTCTCGGTGGCGGCGACCCAGGAGGCGGGCTTCGACGCGCTCGGATACCACTGGGGGGTCATGGAGGAGGTCGCTGCGGCGCACGATCGGACCGCAGACCGGCGGGCATGGCGTCTGATGGGGCCCATGCACATCGCCGAGACCGAGGAGCAGGCCCGCACGGACGTCCGGTACGGGCTGGAGCAGCTTCAGGCCTATCTCCACCACATCCTCCCCCTGCCGCCGGAGGACTTCGCCTCCCTGGACGAGCGGCTCGACCACGGCAACGCAACGGGGAGCATGATCGTCGGGACGCCCGACATGGCGGCCGCCCAGATCGAGCGGCTCCAGAAGCAGTCCGGCGGGTTCGGCGCGTACCTGTTCATGGGCGGCGATTTCGCCAATCGCGAGGCCACCTTCAGGTCCTACGAGCTCTTCGCGACCGAGGTGATGCCCCGGTTCACCGGGCAGGCGGCCGCTCCGCTGGCCTCGGCCGCCTGGGTGGGCGCGCCCGGGACGACCTGGGCCGACCAGACCCTGCAGGCCGTCGGGAAGGCGATGACCGACTACGGGGCTGCCAAGAAGGCCCCCACCGGGTAGCGCGCCGTGGACAGCCGCGAGCTGGACGTCGACACGTCGCAGCGACAGATCACGGACCTCACTCGGGCGGCCGTCGCCTTCTGCCGGGACCGAGGTGACGGGCTCCTGAATGTCTTCGTCCCCCACGCCACCGCCGGCGTCGCGCTCATGGAGGTCGGGTCCGGCTCGGAGCCCGATGTCGTCGATGCCCTCGTCCGCCTCCTGCCCCGGGACGACCGGTACCGGCACGCCCATGGCTCCCCCGGCCACGGAGCCGATCACCTCCTGCCCGCCGTCGTCGCAGTCTCGGTGACCATCCCGGTCATCGACGGACACCCGGCGCTGGGCGCCTGGCAGTCGATCGTGCTGGTCGACCTCAACGCCGACAACCCAAGGCGGCGGATCCGGCTGAGCTTCCTGCCCGGTTGAATCGGGCCATTCCCCGGGGTCCCAGCGCACCACCGCATCGACGGGCGGGCGATCGGACGGAGGCCGCCGTCGCCGGGGCGGTCGCCACCTCGTGGTGATTCGGTAGACGCCTCGCCCAACCCGTTCGGCGTGGCCGAGCTCGACCTCGTAGGCCAGCGCATCCGCCAACACCTTCACCGGGTGCCGGCCGCCGACCACATACCCGGCCCGATGGAGGGCGATGTGGAGCTCCCCGAGGGGGAGCGGGCCCTGCCCGGCAAGGATTGCCAGCGAGGCGGCTCTGAGGCGGCGACCGCGAAGCGGACGGGCGCCGATCGGGGCCGGGGGAAGCGGCGGCCGCGCGTGCACCGGGGGTCGACGCCCGTGGCACCCGGCCACGCGGGGCCACAGCTGGTCGCGGAGGGTGCGGAGCCTGGTGAGGACCTCGAGCCGCTCAGCGGAGAGACCCGCAGCCGTCGTGTCGATCCGGTCGAGCTCCGTCAGGAGCCGGTCGCGCTCCACCTGCAGCGCCAGGCGTCGCGCCACGGGAACGGTGCTCGCCCGTCGGATCGCACGCAGATCGTGGTGGTGCCCGAGTCCCCACATGCCTTCGGCCATCGCGGTCCCTCCCGGTCGGTCGCGGCAGCGGTGTCGACGGGGCCGGAAGCCCGAGCCCGAGAATGACCGAGGACAGGGTCATCGCCTCCAGCCTGGCAGTCCACGGTGACAGGCAATCCACGGCCCGAGCCGGGGGAGTCCCCGGTCTGCTCCACGGGCTCACCCGCTGGCTCACCTCAATCCCGGTCCGTTGGCGGCGAATCGACGTCGAATCGCCGCCAACCGGACTGGTAGGTGTGGCGGGCGAAACCCGGGGCCCCGGTCCGGGCTGCCGGGGTCGACCGGGGCGGTGGGCCGAGCGACCGGGCTGGCGGATCAGGGAAGCAGGGCGCTATCCCGGGGGTTGGACGGTGCGGACCGGGCGGAAGCGGGGTGTGCGTGGCAATCTGCGAGGAGCGGGTCGAGGCCGGCCTGCGGGCCGCAACCCAACGGCGCATCGCCGCCCATCCCCGCTACCCGCAGATCGTGCTGGTGAGCGCCCTCTTCGGCCTGCTCAGCGTCAACATCACGTTCACCATCTTCAACGTGGCCCTGGTGAGCATCGCCAACGACCTCCACACCACGCAGAACACGCTGACCTGGGCGATCACCGGACCCTTGCTCATCGTTGGGGTGGCGGCGCCGATCTTCGGCAAGCTCGGCGACCTCCGCGGTCACCGCAAGCTCTTCCTGCTCGGCCTCTCAGGCGCCTTCCTGTCGGCCATTCTCGTGGCAGCGTCGTGGAGCGTCGGCTCGCTGATCGGAGCACGGCTCCTCTCGGGGTTCGAGGGGGCGAGCACGACGGTGACCTCCTGGGCGCTCCTGTTCCGCGTCTTCCCACCGGAGGACCGGACGAAGGTGATGGGGTGGTGGTCGCTCATCGGCGCAGGCGGGCCGGTCATCGGGGTCGCGATCGGCAGTCCCGTGATCCAGGCCTTTGGCTGGCGCTGGATCTTCATCGTGCAGGCTCCCCTCATCCTGCTGGCGATCGTCGTCAACGCGCTGGTCCTCCCCGAGACCGAGCCCCAGCCTGGTCAGCGCTTCGACATCGCCGGCGCCGTGCTGCTCGCCTCAGGGGTGGGCGCACTGCTGTTCGGGCTCAACAAGGGCACGGAGTGGGGGTGGTCGAGCCCGGGGGTGGTCGTGCCGCTCCTCCTGTGCCCGGCAGCCCTCGCCGCCTTCGCCGCCGTCGAGTTCCGGGTGTCCGATCCGCTGTTCCGCCTCGAGTGGTTCGGGCGGCGCAACTTCACGATGCCCTGCATCGCCAACCTCCTCCTCAACTTCGCCTACATGGGTGGCTTCTTCCTCACACCGCTGATGCTCGAGCGGGCATTCGGCTACGGCGAGGCCCGGGCCGGCATCCTTCAGATCGCCCGCCCCCTCGCCTTCTCCATCGCCGCCCCTGTCGCCGGCTACCTGGCCGTGAAGACGGGAGAACGGGCGGCTGCCGTCACAGGGTCGGCCGTGGTCATGATGTCCATGCTCGTCTTCGGCGTGCTGGAGCCGTCGGCCAGCGTCCTCCTCGTCATCGGGGCGCTGGCCCTCTCCGGCCTTGGCAACGGGATCGGCTCGCCGTCGATCTCGGCCAGCGTCGCCAACTCGGTCGAGATCGAGCACATGGGTTCGGCCTCCGCTGCCCTCCAGCTCGCCTCGCAGGTCGGGGTCGTGGCCGGAATCCAGATCATGGAGACCGTCCAGGTCGCACGCCAGGAGTCGGCCGGTGTGCTCGGCTCGTTCCATGACGCCTACCTCGTGGCTGCCGGCGCTGCCGCCCTGGGGATCCTCGCCTCCGCGTTCATCCGGCGAACCGCCCGCCGCGAGCTGCCCACGCTCGCGGTCGAGGCAATGGTTGGCTGAAAAGCCGCCGCTGGTAGGTTGAGGCGGGTGCGGCTCGGCGTCTTGGCATCGGGAACGGGGACGATCCTGCGGTCCATCGTCGATTCGGGGCTGGCGGTGACCGTGGTCGTCGTCGACCGTCCGTGCCGGGCGACCGACGTCGCGCAGGCCGCCGGCGTCCCCGCCGTGTTGGTGGAGCGGGCGTCATTCGGGGCCGCGTTCGACCGTGAGACCTACACCAAGCAGGTGCTCACCGCGCTCCTGGAACACCGGGTCGAGCTGGTGGCGATCGCCGGGTTCGGCACCATCCTGGCCGCTTCCTTCTTTGACGCGTTCCCCGACCGGGTGCTCAACACCCACCCGTCGCTGCTGCCCGCCTTCAAGGGCTGGCATGCCGTCGAAGAGGCGCTGGCCGCCGGCGTGAAGGTCACCGGCACCACGGTCCACATCGCCACCGCCGACGTCGATGCGGGGCCGATCTTGGCCCAGGAGGCCGTACCCGTGCTCCCCGGGGACGACGCCGCCACGCTGCACGAGCGCATCAAGGCGGTCGAGCGGCGCCTGTATCCCGAGACCATCGTTCGCTTCGCCCGAGGAGAGCTGCCCTGATGCCCACCGCCCTGCTGAGCGTCTACGACAAGACCGGTCTCGAGCACCTCGCCCGCGGCCTGGTCGGGCTTGGCTGGCGGCTGGTGTCGAGTGGCGGCACCAGCCGGGCGCTCGGCGAGTGGGGGGTCGACCACGCGCCGGTCGAGTCGGTGACCGGCTCTCCCGAGATGCTGGGGGGCCGGGTCAAGACGCTCCATCCCCGAATCCACGGCGGCATCCTCGCCGACCGTTCCAAGCCCGAGCACCTCGCCGACCTCGAGACCCACGGGATCGCACCGATCGACCTGGTCGTCTGCAACCTCTACCCGTTCAGAGCCGAGCCCTCCGTCGAGATGATCGACATCGGCGGGCCGACGATGGTACGAGCCGCGGCCAAGAACCACGCGCATGTCGGCGTCCTCGTGGACCCCGGCGACTACGGGGCGGTGCTCGACGAGCTGCGTCGGGAAGGCAGTCTGTCGGCGGCGACCCGGCGGCGGCTGGCACGCGCCGCCTTCGCCCATACCGCGGCCTACGACGCGGCCGTGGTCGGCTGGCTCGATGCCACCGAGTCGACGCCCGAGGTCCTCCCGCCCACCATCCACCTCGCCCTCGAGCGGGCGCAGGGCCTGCGGTACGGGGAGAACCCCCACCAGTCGGGCGCCCGGTACCGGTCAATCGGCGAGACCAGCTGGTGGGACAGCGTCGTGCAGCACAGCGGGCTCGAGCTCTCCTACCTGAACCTGTACGACGCCGAAGCGGCGTGGCGGTTGGTCCACGACCTCGGCGACACGCCGGCAGCGGCCATCATCAAGCACGCCAACCCGTGCGGTGCGGCCGTGGCCGCCCACCTGCCGACGGCCTACCGGCTGGCCTTCGAGTGCGACGAGCGGTCGGCGTTCGGCGGCATCGTGGCGGTGAACGCCACCGTGGACGACGCCACCTGCGACGCCATCGTGGCGGCCGCCCAGGCCGACGTCATCATCGCCCATGGCTACAACCCGGGCACCCTCGACCGTCTGCGGGCCAAACGCAAGAACACCCGGCTCCTCGAGGCGGGGCCACCAGGCCCGCTCGGGCTCGACCTCCGACAGATCAGCGGAGGCTTCCTCGTCCAGGAGCCTCACCGGTTCGAGACGACCCGCGCCGACTGGCGGGTCGTCACGACCACCCAGCCGACCGAGGAGCAGTGGGCCGACGTCCAGCTGGCATGGCGCCTGGTGGGTCATGTCAAGTCGAACGCCATCGTGCTCGTCAAGGACGGGCAGGCCGTCGGGATCGGCGCAGGTCAGCAGAACCGGGTCGAGTCCGGCCAGATCGCCGCGTCCAAGGCCGCGGGGCGGGCCAAGGGAGGCGCGTGCGCGAGTGACGCCTTCTATCCGTTCCCGGACGGCGTCGAAGCGGCCGCCGCGGCCGGCGCGGCGGTCGTGATCCAGCCAGGCGGAAGCCTGCGGGACGACGAGGTCATCGCCGCGGCCGACCGCCTCGGCCTGGCCATGGTGTTCACCGGCGAACGTCACTTCCTGCACTGAGGATCGAGGGGGACCCAGATGACCGCCCAGTTGCTCGACGGCGCCGCGCTCGCCGCCCAGGTGCGCTCGGACCTGACCGCCCGGGTCGCCGAGATCGCCGCCGCCGGTGTCCGTCCCGGCCTCGGCACCATCCTGGTCGGCGACGACCAGGCCAGCGCGCGCTACGTCACCCTGAAGCACGAGGACTGCGCCGAGGTCGGGATCGCGTCCAAGGGCGTCCACCTCCCGGCGGACGCCTCCCAGGACCGGGTCCACGAGGCCATCGCCGCCCTCAACAAGGACCCCGAGGTGGACGCCTACCTCGTCCAACTCCCGCTGCCCAAGGGCCTCGACGAGGAGGCCGCCCTGCTGGCTGTCGACCCGGACAAGGATGTCGACGGGCTCCACCCCGTCAACCTCGGACGGCTGGTGATGGGCGCCCCCGGGCCGGTGCCGTGCACCCCGGCCGGGATCCAGGCGCTCCTCGTGCACTACGGGGTGGCGATCGAGGGCCGCCACGTCGTCATCGTGGGCCGGGGCCTGACCATCGGCCGTCCGCTGGCGCTCCTCCTCGCCCTGAAGCGCCCGAACGCCAACGCAGCGGTGACCGTCGTCCACACCGGGGTCCCCGATCTGGCGACCTACACCCGCCAGGCTGACATCCTCGTGGCCGCCGCCGGGAGCCCGGGCCTGATCACGCCGGACATGGTCAAGCCCGGTGCGGCGGTCGTCGGTGGCGGGGTGACCATGGACGGCAAGCGGATCGTGTCCGACGTCGATGACGAGGTGGCGGAGGTGGCGGGGTGGATCACCCCCCGGGTCGGCGGCGTCGGCCCCATGACGCGGGCCATGCTCCTCGTCAACGCCGTCAACGCCGCCGAGCGACGGCTCCCCGGCCGGTAGCGTCGACCGGCGTGGCACGCATCGACGCCCTCCTTGCCGAGGGGCCGACGTTCTCCTTCGAGTTCTTCCCCCCGAAGAACGACGCCGAGCAGGCCACGCTCGTCAAGACGCTCGCCGAGCTCCAACCGCTCGAGCCCTCGTTCGTGTCGGTCACCTACCGGGGGGGCCGTTCTTCGCGGCAGCGGACCTACGACCTGGTGACCGGCATGCTCCGCACGACGGTGCTCAACCCGATGGCCCATCTCATCTGCGTGGCGCACACCCGTCTCGAACTGGCCGAGATCCTCGTCGACTACCGCAAGGCGGGGGTGGAGAACCTCATGGCGCTCGGTGGTGACCCGCCCACCGATCCCGACGCCGGCCCCGGCGAGCTCGAGCACGCTGATGAGCTGGTCGCGCTCGCCCGGGCGATCGGGGGATTCAGCATCGGGGTCGCGGCCCATCCGGCGGGGCACCCCCGCTCCCCCGACCTCGCCACCGACCGTCGGCACCTTGCCCGGAAACTGGCCATGGCCGACTTCGCGGTGACCCAGTTCTTCTTCGAGATCGACGAGTACCTTCGGCTGGTCGACGCCTTGGCGGCGGCGGGGGTCGAGAAGCCCGTGGTCCCGGGCATCATGCCCGTGACCGCCATCACCCAGGTCCCCCGGATGGCCCAGATGGGTGCGGCCGTGCCCAGGTGGCTCGCCGAGCGGCTCGAGGGGGCCGTCGACAAGCCGGAGGAGATCCGGGCCCGCGGCATCCAGGCGTCAGCCGAACTGTGTGAGCGGCTGCTGGTCGCCGGTGCCCCCGGGCTGCACTTCTACACGCTGAACCGCTCGACCGCGACGAGGGAGATCTACGCCGCGCTGGGCCTCCCGCACGCCGCCCCGGCGGCGCCCTGACCGCGACCGGCGCCTCAGGTCACCTCCGGCGGGTACGCGCCCGCCACCTCCACCGTCTCGGACCTGGCGCGGCTTCCGACGACGTCGAGGGCGGCCATGGCGAGGGCCACCACCGCGCCGATGACCAGCACGCCGGTCAGCGTGGTCGCGGTCGCGTGGCCGTTCGCGGACAGCACGTCGGCCACCTTGCCGAACCACAGCAGCCCGAGCGGCACCGTTCCCCCGAAGCCCATCATCCACAGGGCCATGACCCGGCCCCGCACCGCGTCGTCGAGGTGCTCCTGGAGGGCGGTCACCATCCCCGTCGTCACCGTGAAGTATGAGCCGCCGAGGAGCAGCGCCACCGGGTACGCAGGCCCCGCGGACCGCAGCAGCCCGAACGTGGCGAGGCAGACGGCGAAGGCCACCAGGCCCCGGCGGGCCAGCCGCAGGCGGTTGGCCGACGCGAACACCGTGCCGACCGCCAGGGCGCCGCCGGCAGCCCCCAGGCCGAAGCAGGCGTACAGGAGTCCGTAGGGCAGGCCCCTCGTGGACAGGCCGAAGCTCACGCCGGCGATCACCGGCATGAGGCCGATGAAGGGAAGGCACAGGAAGGAGAACATCGTGATGGTGAGCAGCAGCCTCCGGACGAGCCGGTCCCGGCGGGCGACGGTGAAGCCCCCGATGAGGCGCTGCAGGCCCCGCTCGCCCGTGGGCGCCGGACGCGCGCGCCGCGGCACCGCGAGCGCGGCCGCGACGGCGAACAGGTAGGTGGCCGAGTTGATGGCGAAGATGCCCCACGCGTGCACGTACGGGAGCAGGACGCCGCCGATTGCCGGACCGACCACCCGGGAGAGGTTCATCTGCATGCTGAACAGCGAGACGGCGCCCGGGATCTCCTCTCGATCGACCAGGGTCGGCAGAAGCGACGACAGTGGGGGACCGGACAGGGCGTTGCCGATGCCGATGGCCAGCACGGCGACGAACAGCGGCCAGCGCCCGGGATGAGGCGAGTAGGCGACCCAGGCGAGCACCAGCGAGAACACGAGCTGCTCGGCGTTGGTGACGGCCACGAGCAGCCGACGGTCGAGGGCGTCGGCGAGCGCGCCGCCCACCACGGCGAGCAGCAGGATCGGCGCGAGCTGGGCGAACCCGATCAGGGCGACGAAGGTGGCCGACCGCGTCAGCTGGAAGGCGAGCGCCCCGAGGGCGACGTTCTGCATCCAGGTGCCGACGTTCGACGAGAACGTGCCCGTCCACAGGATGGTGAAGGGCCGGTGGCGGAGCGCGGCGCGCGCCGTTCCCGGCCGGACCGCGCGGTCGCCCTCGACCAGGGCATCCTCGACATCCTCGTACCCCGGGCCCGGCGTCACCTCCTGGCCCGGCGACGTTCGCGTCACGTTCCCCATGATCCCCCGCTGGGGCCGTTCGCGACCAGCCGGTAGGCTCCGCCGCATGGCCGACAAGATCATCCAGAGTGCCGACGGCTCCCTCACCGTCAGCGACAACCCGATCATCCCGTTCATCGAGGGCGACGGCACCGGCGTCGACATCTGGCCGGCCGCGCAGCTCGTGATGGACGCCGCAGCCAAGAAGCACCGCAAGACCATCGAGTGGAAAGAGGTCCTCGCCGGCGAGAAGGCGTTCAACGAGACGGGCAGCTGGCTGCCGGACGAGACCGTCGAGGTGTTCAAGGACTACCTGATCGGGATCAAGGGCCCCCTCACGACCCCGGTCGGTGGGGGCATCCGGTCCCTCAACGTCGCGCTGCGCCAGCTCCTCGACCTCTACGTCTGCCTCCGACCGGTGCGCTACTTCACCGGCGTGCCCAGCCCGGTGAAGCACCCCGAGAAGGTCGACATGGTGATCTTCCGTGAGAACACGGAGGACATCTACGCCGGCCTCGAGTTCGAGGAGGGCAGCCCCGAGGCCAGGCGTCTGCTCGAGATGCTGGCCGAGTTCGGCGGGAAGTGGGCCCAGATCCGCAAGGACTCGGGCATCGGCGTGAAGCCCATCTCGAGGACCGGGTCGCAGCGCCTGATCCGCGCCGCCATCCGCTACGCCGTGGACCACGGCCGCACGAGCGTGACGCTGGTTCACAAGGGCAACATCCAGAAGTTCACCGAGGGGGCCTTCACGAAGTGGGGCTACGAGCTCACCCGTGAGGAGTTCGCCGACGTGGCCGTCGGCTGGGACGACTGCGGCGGCAAGCCGGGCGACAAGATCCTGGTCAAGGACAACATCGCCGACATCACCCTCCAGCAGGTCCTGACGAGACCCGAGGACTTCGACGTGATCGCCACGACGAACCTCAACGGGGACTACCTGTCGGACGCCCTCGCCGCCCAGGTCGGCGGGATCGGCATCGCACCGGGCGCCAACATCAACTACGTGACCGGGCACGGCATCTTCGAGGCCACCCACGGCACGGCCCCCAAGTACGCCGGGCAGGACAAGGTCAACCCGGGCTCGGTGCTGCTGTCGGGCGTGATGATGTTCGAGCACCTTGGCTGGCAGGTGGCGGCCGACGACATCGTCCGCGCCCTCGAGGCGACCATCCTCGACAAGATCGTGACCTATGACTTCGCCCGCCAGATGGAGGGCGCCACCCAGGTCAAGTGCTCGGAGTTCGCCTCGGCGATCGTCGACCGGCTCTGACGCGGTGGAACTGACGGGCAGAGCGGTCGAGCAGCGCCTCCGGGCGCTGCTCATCGCACCACCAGGGGCGGGGAAGGGCACCCAGGCCGTTCGCCTCTGCGCGCACTTCGGGGTCTCCCACATCTCGACCGGCGAGGTCTTCCGCCGAGAGGTCGACCGGGGGACCGAGCTCGGGTCCCGGGTCGCCGCGTACCTGTCCCGCGGCGATCTCGTGCCCGACGGGCTGGTGGGCGACGTCGTCCGGTTCGAGGTTCTCCGGGCCGTGGCGGAGACCGGCGGCTACCTGCTGGACGGGTTCCCCCGCACCCTGGCCCAGGCCGAGGGCGCCCATGCGCTCGCGCTGGAGCTCGGGATCGCGGCCCACGCGGTCCTCACGTTCGACGTGCCCCGTGCCGTCCTCCTCGACCGGCTGCTCGGGCGCGCATCGGTCGAGGGCCGCCACGACGACACGGAGGACACCATCTGCCACCGCATCGAGGTCTACGACACCCAGACGGCCCCCCTGCTCGACTACTACGCCCGTCGGGGGGTCCTCATCCGGGTCGACGCAGACCGCCCGGTCGACGAGGTGACGGCGGCGAGCATCGAGGCGCTCGAGGCAGCGCTGACCGCAGCGGGCGCGCCGATCGATCGCTAGCCCTGGCCGCGGTAGACCACTTCAGCCTCCCAGGCGCCGCGGGGCTGGGTGTGCAGGCGCCAGTACTCCTCGGCGATGGTGTCCGGGTCGAAGGGGGTGCCGGGCTGGACCAGGCCGGCGATGGTCACGGTGGCCGCGTGGATGCCCTCGGGCTCGAGCTCCTGGGCCAGGGTCAGGGCAAGGGCGCGCAGGGCTGCCTTGCCGACGGCCAGCGTGGCGAAGACCGGTGCCGGCCTGAGGGAGAGTCCGCCCCCCGTGTAGAGCAGCGTGCCCCGACCGCCGGCCCGCATGGCGGGGAGCACGGCCCGCGTCGCGACCAGGGCCGCGACGACGTTGACGTCGAGGGTCCCGGCGAGGTCCTCGGGGCGGACCTGGGACGGGTACCCCCGGTCGACCACGGCCGCGTTGTACACCAGCACGGTGGGAGCCCCCAGGGTGGTGGCGACGGCGTCCAGCGCTCCCTCCAGTGAGGACCACTCTTCGGCGTCGGCCGGAAACCCCCGGGCGGCGATCCCGTTGCCGGAGAGTGAGGCGACCCCCGCCTCCAGGGTGGCCGGCCGCCGCGCGATCAGGCCGACGGCCATGCCCTCCCGCCCGAAGCGGCGGGCGATCGCCATGCCCATTCCCGGACCGGCGCCGACGACGGCGCACACCTGCCTCGCTTGGCTGTCCATGTGGACTCTCCCTTAGTGTGCCCGGTGACCAGCGCCCGCATCGTAGGAGGCACTCGATGCCCAACGCCCCTGTTCGTGTCGCCGTGACCGGAGCCGCCGGCCAGATCGGCTACGCCATTCTGTTCCGCATCGCGAGCGGCGCCCTGCTGGGTCCGGATCAGCCGGTGATCCTGCAGCTGCTCGAGATCGCGCCGGCCCTGGGCCCGCTCGAGGGCGTGGCCATGGAGCTCGACGACTGCGCCTTCCCGCTTCTGCGCGGCCTGGTGCAGACCGACAAGCCCGAGGTGGCCTTCGGAGACGCCGATGTCGCCCTCCTCGTCGGCAGCCGGCCACGGGCCAAGGGGATGGAGCGCAAGGAGCTGCTCGAGGCCAATGGCGGGATCTTCACGGTCCAGGGCAAGGCACTGTCCGACTGCGCGGCGCCCGACGCGCGGATCCTGGTCGTCGGGAACCCGGCGAACGACAACTGCCTCATCGCACTCAACAACGCGCCGAACATCGACCCGGGTCGGTTCACGGCGATGACGCGCCTCGACCACAACCGCGCGAAGGCGCAGCTGGCCCACCGGGCGGGGGTGCCGGTCACCGAGGTCACGAAGATGACGATCTGGGGCAACCACTCCGCCACGCAGTACCCCGACGTGTTCCACGCCGAGGTGGGTGGCCGCAACGCGTTCGAGGCCGTCGGCTCGGACCAGGGATGGCTGGAGGGCGAGTTCATCCCCACGGTCCAGCAGCGGGGCGCCGCCATCATCGAAGCCCGGGGCGCGTCGTCAGCCGCGAGTGCGGCCAACGCCGCGTGCGACCACATCCGCAACTGGGTCCTGGGCACGCCTGACGGCGACTGGGTGTCGATGGCCATTCCGTCGGACGGCTCCTACGGCGTGCCGGAGGGCCTCGTCTCATCGTTCCCCGTGACGTGCGCGGGTGGCCGGTACTCGATCGTGCAAGGCCTCGACGTCAACGAGTTCAGCCAGCGCCGCATCGACACGACGGTCGCCGAGCTGGTCGAGACGCGCGATGCGGTGCGGGAGATGGGTCTGATCACGTAGCCATGCGGGTGCTGGTCGCGGGGATCGGGGCCATCGGCGGCTGGCTGCTCGCGCGGCTCGCGGAGGGTGGCGCCGAGGTCACCGGCTGGGCGCGCGGGGAGACGTACCGGCGCCTGCTGCGGGGAGCCCCTGGTCCTGCACTCCCGTCACGGCGACTGGTCGGGGCGGGTCCGGGTGGTCGACCACCCAGACCGCCCGTACGACCTCACGCTCGTCTGCAGCAAATCGACCCAGACGGCGGAGGTCGCCGCGGCGCTCGTCCCGGGGGGCGTCGCCGTCAGCGCGCAGAACGGGATCGACAACCCCGGCGTCCTCGCCGCCCGCCCCGGTTGGGAGCGGGTCGTGCCCGCCGTCGTCTACAGCGGTTGCGTGCGGGTCGACGCGGTGACGATCCGCCACACCTCAAACGGCTTCCTCGTCGTGGAGGACCGGCAGGTCGGGGACTGGCTGGCAGCGCACGGTGTGCGAGCCGACCTGGTACCCGACGTCCGTGTGCCCCAGTGGACGAAGCTCGCGGCCAACGTCGTGCAGAACTCGCTCACCGCCCTGCTCGACAGCCTCCAGGGCCCGATCCGCGACCACCCCGCCCTGGCCCGGCTCCGCCACGACCTGGTCACCGAGGTGGAGTCCGTGGCGCGGGCGGAGGGCGTCGACGTGGGTGCCGGGTTCACCGAGCGGGTCCTGGGAGGCTTTGGGCGCCTCCCCGTCGGCAACGGCACGTCCATGCTCTGGGACCGGCGCGCCGGACGAGCGCTCGAGGTCGATGCCCTGACCGGTGCCGTGGTCCGTCGTGCGGCCTCCCACGACCTGGACGTCCCGGTCGTCCGGACGGTGGACGCGCTCGTCCGGTTCGTGTCCGACGCGGCGACCGGTGTCGTGGTCCAACCCCCGCCGGCGGACCCGGTCACTGAGCGCGGCTAGTGGACGCCGGCCCGGACCGGCCGGCGTCCGACCGGCTTCAGACCCGCAGGTCGATCACGCCGAGGTCGATCTGACAGCGGGCCAGGTAGGCGATGCGCCGCTGGATGGCGGACTGCCACGCACGAAGATCCGCATCCCAGTGCTCACGATCGCCGTCCTCGTAGCAGTGCTCGAGCTCGTCGAACGCGGCATCCTCGGCGTCGAGCAGTGCCCGGTACCGGGCGAGAAACTGCTCGTCGACCACCTGGGTCAGGCCCACGTGACCACCCCCTCGGGGATCAGTTCTGTACCGGACACCGTAGCGTGACGTCGGGGGCCGCTCAATCGATGATTCGGTGCGTCGCCATGCCGGCGTCCGCCGCGGGAGAATCGACGGCGATGCCCACCGCTCCGGACACCGGCGACGCTGACGCCATCGACCCCGCCGTCGTGATCGGCCTCCTGGCCGAGCCCAGCCGCCTCCGGGCGTTCGCTGCCCTCGTGCTCGGCGCCAAGACCCCGGGGGAGGTCGCCGCCACCGCCGGATCCGCTGTGCCGGTGGTGCAGCGGGCGCTTGACCGCCTGCTCGCCGGTGGGCTGGTCGAGCAGACGAGCGGGGAACGCGGGGCACCCGCCGGCTACCGGGCGTGTGAGGAGCGGATTGCCGCAGCCGCTCGTGCCCAGGCCCGAGGCGCGCCTCGGCAACTGCCCGGTGACGAGTCGCTCCCCGGCGACCAGCGGGAGATCCTGCGCCACTTCATCGTGGACGGCCGGCTGACGGCGATACCCGCCGCCCGGTCGAAGCGTCTGGTCGTCCTCGACTACCTCGCCACCCGCTTCGAACCAGGGAAGGTGTACCCCGAGCGCGACGTGAACTTCGCACTGGGGCAGGTCCACGCCGACTACGCGGCGCTGCGCCGCTACCTCGTGGACGAGGGGTTCGTCGAGCGTCGCGACGGGTTCTACTGGCGGGCCGGCGGGACCTTCGAGATTGGATGAGCCTCCCAGGGCTCACCCAACCACGCAACCACCCAACCACCCAACCACCCAACCACCCAACCACCCAACCGCCGGACCGGGGGCCGGGGGGATCTGGCCGGGATGCGAGGGCCGGGAGGGGGCGGTGGCCGGGGGCGGCCCCGGGTCACCGTCGCGCGCTCCGCCACGCCCAGCGACGCAGTCGGCTCGTCGAGCACGAGAACAAGCGGGCTCTGGAGGACGGCTCGGGCGATGGCGACCAGCTGGCGGGGTCCCGCCAGTGGCGTCCTCGAGATCGGGCATCAGCCCCGAGTCTGCCCGAGTCCGACCGGTTCGAGGCGCCGGGACGGCGCCTACGTCGGTTCTCCGGACCGCCGGGTCCCGAGCTCGGAGGCCACCTCGGCCAGGGCAGCCACCAGCGCCGGTTCGGGGGCGCAGTCGGCGTTGGCGTCCACCCATCGACCGCTCGCCCCCCGGACTGCCGGTGGGAGCTCGAGTTGCACGCCCGAGCCTCGGCAGCGGTTCACCGGGTTGTCTGGATGGAGCCCCCGCATCTCCTTCGGCACCGCGCCGAGCTCGTCGACCACCACCCAGGAGGGCAGGTGGTGGCGGAGTGCCTGACCCAGACGGGCTGCCAGGTTCCGGTTGCGGCCACCGAGGAGGAGGTCCCGTGATCGGCCGGGCCGCCCGTAGCCGTGCACGGCGATGGCCATGTCGACGTGACCCAGGAACGAGCGAAGGGCGGGCGAGGCGCCCGCACCGACCACGTGGGACGGGAGGTGCCAACGGACGGTAGGCGGCTGGACGATGGTGTAGAGGGAAGCCCCGGACGCCAGCGCGGCCGCGGCGGCCACCATCTCGGTTCCGCCCTCGAGCCCGCCGTGGAAGGCGAGGAACCCGACGCCGGAGCCCAGCACGACGTGCTCCTCCACCCCCGGCGTCGCCAGCAGCTCGGACAGGGCATGCATGACGTCCCGACGCTAGCGGCCCCGGACGCCCGCGCCGACGGCGCGCACGGTTCCCGAGCGCCGACGCCGCTCCACGGCGGCCCCACGACGAAGGCCGCCAGGCTCCCCGAGCGCCTGGCGCCGCTCCACGACGCAGCGCGCCAGTGAGAAGTACGCCCTGAGGTCGCTTCGTACTGGCGCGCCCGTGGAGTGCCCGGCGCTGAGCACGGACGGAGCGATGCGGGGACGCTCACGGTGCTGCCGTGGTCGCTGGCTGCGGTCGACGGCCCGGGGCCGCCCGGAATCAGCCGCCGGGGCCGCCCGGAATCAGCCGCCGGGCGGCGGGTAGCGGGTCTGCTCCCGGACGCGTTCGAAGGCGTCGCCGAGCGCAGCGATTGCGGCGGAGGCGGCGTGGACGCGGACGGGATCGGCCGCCAGCTTGACCTCACCATGCCGGATGGCATCGTGAGCGGTGCGCCGCCCGGCGGCCAGATCGACGGCGGTGCGATATCCCAGGGTGACGGTCGCGTCGGGCGGCGCAGCGTCGGGACCGTCGGAGCCCCCGGGTCGGCTCGCTACCCGCACCCGCCCGCCCTCGATCGTCACCCGGTAGCGGATGTCGCCTCCTGGTGCGCCCCGGACCACCTGGTCAAGCCGGAACGTCAGACCGGTGTCGGCTTCGATGACTGCGGCCCCGAACAGCGCCAACCAGTCGGCGGACAGGAACTCGACCACGTCCGCACACTACGGTGCGGGCGCCCGACGCCGCCCGGCGGCGGGAGGAAGGGAACTGAACCATGCCCAAGGTCGCCGTGGTCGCCAAACTCACCGCCCAGCCGGGCAAGCGGGACGAGCTCGTTGCCGTCCTGTCCGAGGTCGTCGCGTCGGCGGCCGGCGAACCGGGCACCGAGGTGTACTCGATGAACACCGACAAGTCGGAGGCCGACGTCGTGTGGTTCTTCGAGCTCTACGCCGACGACGCGGCGCTGGCGGCCCACTCTGGCAGCGACGCCATGAAGACGGCGGGTCCGAAGCTGGCCGGACTGGTCGCCGGCCGCCCGGAGCTGCATCTCCTCGAGCCGGTCGTGGGCAAGGGCCTGCCCGTCTGAGCCAGGCGCGTCCGCAAGACCCGCGGCGAGCCAAGCTGGCCACCCACCCCGGCCGCCATCCCTCCGGCGGGCGACTCGAGCCGGCCACGACCGGGCGGTCTAACCGCTCAGGTGGCCGACCGGCCAGGCCGATGCAGGGGGTGTGGTCGCTGTCTGCCTCTTCTCCATCGGGCTGTGCGGGTTCTTCGTGGCCCTGACGCGGCTGGCCACGGCGGTCCCCGCTGACGTGCTGCGCTCGGTCCTCACCGGCCTGTCGTTCTTCATCCTCCCGCTGGCCACGGTGGCTCCCCTGTGCGCGGCGCTGTGGGCGCTGGCCCTCCTGGGCGCCTGGGCCCTCCGGGGCCCGGTGAGCGGAGCGCCCAGGGTCGCAGTCCGGATCCCTGACCGCCTCCCGGAGGACTGGTCGTTCGACGATCCGCTGACCTGAGGATCAGCCTGACCCGAGCCCGACGCTGCGCCGGGGCTCAGGCCGCCGCGATGGCCTGGAGCACGTCGAGCTTGGCCGCCCGGCGGGCGGGCCAGACGGCGGCCCCGATGCCGAACAGCGCGGTGAGCACCAGCACGACGACGATCGTCGCTGTCGGGATCGCCAGCGTGTCGAGGCCCTCCTTCGAGAGCGCCGATACCACCGCCGCGCCCAGGCCCACGCCGAGGACCAGGCCCAGCACCGCACCGAGGAGCGACACGACGACGGCCTCGCCGCGGATCATCCGCTTGACCTGGCGTCGCTGCATCCCAATGGCCCGCAGCAGGCCGATCTCCCGGGTGCGCTCCATGACCGACAGGGCCAGTGTGTTCACGACACCGATGAGGGCGATGATGATGCTGAGCAGCAGCAGCACATAGACGATGGCGAGGATGCTGTTGAGCTGCTTCTTCTGGTCCTGCTTGAACTGGGCGGACGTCTTGACCGCCACGTTCGGGTAGGCGGCCACCGCGCTGGCCAGGTCCGCCTGCTGCTGAGCCCCGCCGCTCGCCGTCTTCACGAACAGGGCGTCGTCGGAGACCTGGTTGACGTTGTCGGCCACCACCTGGCTGGAGATGGTGTAGTTGCCGAGGAACTGGTTGGTCTTGTAGGTGCCCCCCACGATGACCGGCTTCACGCCGGTGGCGGGGAAGCCCATCTGGACCGTGTCGCCGACCTTCAGGTGGTGGTCCCCGGCCACGGTGTCGTCGACCAGCAGCGCGCCCTGGGCCAGAGCCGACGACGAGCCTGTCACCATGTTGAGGGTCAGCAGCTTGGGGCCGTCCACCGGATCGATGCCGGTCACCTGCTTTGTGGCGTTGCCGTCGTGCCAGACGGCCTGCCGGTAGGGGCTGACGGCCACGACGCCCCGGGCGTTGCGGACGGCCGGCTCGACCGCCGTCGAGATGCCGCCCCGGTCCTGCCCACCACCGCTGCCCACCAGGACGTAGTCGCTCTTGATGCTCTTGTCGAAGAGGCCGTTGAACGACGCCGTCGCCGACGAGCCGAGGGTGGCGATGGCGGCCACGACTGCCAGGCCGATCATGAGGGCGGAGGCCGTCGCCGCGGTGCGGCGGGGGTTTCGGGCGGCGTTCTCCTGACCCAGGCGGCCGGCGACGCCCGACACGGCCGGCAGTGGCGAGCCGATGAGGCGGGACAGCGGGCTGCTGACCAGGGGCACGAGCATGGCCACGCCGAGGAAGGTGACGGTGGCACCCATCCCGACGATGGCGATGCCGGCTCGGTTGAAGAGGCCGAGGGCCAGCAGCACGACCCCGACGACGAGGACCAACCCGCCGGTGAGCGCCCGCCGGCGCAGGGACGTGTCCACCTCGATGGCGTCGTCGCGCATGGCCGCCACCGGCGGAATCCGGGACGCCCGCCGCGCCGGCAGCACGGCCGACAGCACCGTGATCACGGTCCCCGTGAGCAGCGACACGATGATGGTGCGGGGCAGCAGCTGGAGGCCCGAGGAAGGCAGGCTGAGGCCCAGGGCACCCAGCGCCGCGTACAGCCCGGCAGCGAGCGGGATGCCGATCACCAGCCCGAGGACGGAGCCGACGAGCCCAGTGAAGAGCGCCTCGGCCAGCACCGATCGGTTGACCTGGGCCCTGCTGGCCCCGACGGCCCGCAGGAGGGCCAGCTCCCGGGTCCGCTGGCCGACGAGGATGCTGAAGGTGTTGAAGATCAGGAAGGCCCCGACGAAGAGGGCGATCAACGCGAAGACCAGCAGGAAGGTGTTGAAGAAGCTCAGGTTCTTCGAGACCGTGTTGGCCGTCTGCTGGGCGACGCTCTGTGCGCTGACCGCCTCGAAGCCCGTCGGGAGCCGCGCGCCGATGGCGCTCTGGAGCTGGTCGGTGCTCACCCCCCGGGCCGATGCGACCTCGATCTGGGCGAAGTACCCGGGCTTGCCGATCGCCTCCTGGGCGGTGGCCGTGTCGAACGAGACGAGGGTCGCGCCGGCGAGGTTGTCCGCCTTCCCGAAGCCGGTGACGCCGACCAGCGTGAACTGGCGGGGCGGCTGATTGGTGATCACGGTGATGGTGTCGCCGAGCTGCCAGTGCTGGTCCTTCACCGTCCCCGAGTCCATGGTGATCTCGTGACCGTTGACCGGGCCACGGCCGCTGCGGAGGGTCAGCGACGACATCGCCCGGTCCGTGCTCCAGTTGAACGCCAGGGTGGGGGCCTGCTTCTTCAGGGCCTTCCCGTCCTTGCCGACGACGGTCACCAGGCCCGACACGCTCCCCTCGGCGGCGCGCACCCCGGGCGTCGACTGCACGACCGGCAGCAGCGTCTCCGGTGTGAGGGGGCGGCTGCCGGCGAAGGCGTCCCGGCCGTTGGACGTGTACGGGCTGGTGGCCCGGACGATGACGTCCTTCCCCGCCGACGTCTGGGCGAACAGGGCGTCGAAGGTGTGCTTGATCGTGTCCGTCAGCACGAAGGTGCCGGCCATGAACGCGACGCCGAGGACGACGGCCAGTGCGGTCAGGGCGAGCCGCAGCTTGTGGGCCGCGAGGCTCTTGATGGTGGTTCTCCACACGGCGCTAGTCCCCCATCCCCTTCATGTGGTCGAGGACGCGCTCGGCGGTGGGGTCGGCCATGTCGTCGACGACCCGGCCGTCGGCGAGGAACACGACGCGGTCCGAGTAGCTGGCCGACCCGGGATCGTGGGTGACCATGACCACCGTCTGTCCGAGCTGACGCACGGAGTTGCGGAGGAACGAGAGCACCTCGGCGCCCGCGTGGGAGTCGAGGTTGCCGGTCGGCTCGTCGCCGAAGATGATCGCAGGGCGGGTCACGAGCGCCCGGCCCACGGCGACGCGCTGCTGCTGACCGCCGGAGAGCTCGCTCGGCTTGTGCTTGAGCCGGTCGCCGAGGCCGAGGGTGTCGACCACCGAGTTCAGCCACTCGCGGTCGGGCTTGCGTCCGGCGAGGTCGAGGGGGAGGGTGATGTTCTCCAGGGCGTTCAGCGTCGGAACGAGGTTGTACTGCTGGAAGATGAACCCGACGCGATCCCGGCGCAGCACGGTCAGAGCCTTGTCGTCCAGCGTGCTCAGGTTGACGTCACCGATGAGCACCTCCCCGCTGGTCAGTTTGTCGAGCCCGGCCAGGCAGTGCATCAGGGTCGACTTGCCGGACCCGGACGGCCCCATGATGGCGGTGAACCGGCCGGCGACGAAGGAGGCGGTGATGCCGTCGAGCGCCCGAACCGACGTGTCGCCCTTTCCGTAGACCTTCACGGCGTCGATGACCTGGGCTGCGGCGACGGTGGGCGCGGCAGGCCCCTGTGCCTCCCTCCTGCTCGGCGCTGGGGCGGCCTGGGTGTCGGAGGAGGGGGTCGATTGCATGCTTCCAGTGTGCAATGCCTCATCGCCTATGTCGTCCGCCTCTGTCGTGATCTTCGGGTCATCCCGCAGGATGACGCGCGGCGGGGGCTCAGCCGCTCGCACCCGGGTGGACCAGCCCCGATTCGTAGGCGAGGACGACGGCCTGGACCCGATCGCGCAGCCCCAGCTTCATGAGGATCCGACTCACATGGGTCTTCACCGTCGTCTCGCCCAGGTAGAGCTGTGCGGCGATCTCGGAGTTGGAGAGACCCCGTGCCATGAGGCGCAGGACCTCCAGCTCCCGTTCGGTCAGGCTGGCGAGGTCGCCCGGCGTGGGCGCGTCGGCGGTGGAGAGGACCTTGGCGACCCTGTCGAGCAGCCGGCGCGTCACCGAGGGCGACAGCAGGGCGTCGCCCGCCGCCACGACCCGGATGGCCTCGACCAGGTCCTCGGGCGGCGTGTCCTTCAGGAGGAAGCCGCTCGCTCCAGCCCGGATGGCTTCCAGGACGTAGTCGTCGAGGTCGAAGGTGGTCAGGACCAGCACCCGGGCGCTGTGGTCTCGCTCGACGAGGCGCCGGGTGGCCTCGACGCCGTCCATGCGGGGCATCCGGATGTCCATCAACACGACGTCGGGGTGGGCCGACGAGACAGCGTCCAAGGCCTCCACCCCGTCGGCTGCCTCGCCGACCACCTGCAGGTCGGGCTCGGCGTCGACGATCATCCGGAACCCGGTGCGGACCAGCGCCTGGTCGTCGGCGATCACGACGCGGATGGGTGGCGCCGCCCGGACGGGCGGGCAGCCAGCTTCGCCGGCTTCGGTGCCCGTCACCGTGCTCACCGTGCAGCGGTCGCGAGCGGGAGGCGGGCGCGCACCCGGTACCCGCCGCCGCGCCGGGGGCCGACGTTGAGGTCCCCCCCGCACACGGCGACCCGCTCCCGCATCCCGACCAGCCCGTGGCCGCCGCCGGGGGGGATGGCGCCGGCGGGACCCGGGCCACGACCGTCGTCGAGCACCTCGATCTCCAGGGCGTCCTCGGCCCACGTGAGGCGGACGTCGGCGTGGGCGGGGCCGGCGTGCTTCAACGTGTTCG
>Ga0209048_10001261_pt1 | contig 26161 bp, 31 predicted proteins | sample FrelakmetCRP12CR_FD_187146 | JGI IMG/M metagenome (GOLD analysis project Ga0209048, IMG submission 187146) | Freshwater lake sediment microbial communities from the University of Notre Dame, USA, for methane emissions studies - CRP12 CR (SPAdes)... | ecosystem: Environmental > Aquatic >... | reverse complement strand
TACAAAAAATATCCGTTCGCAATGCGGGTATTTTATATTTAATATAATTATGCTAATATTATCTGGTCATTAATAAAAATAATTACATATGCAAAACGTGCAGGAAATTTTTAACCGCATTCAGCAAATAAAGAAAAAACAGAAAGATATCCGTTCGGCATATAAAGAGGCGCTGGCCGGCAATGCAGAATACATAGAGATTACCGACAAACTTAAACAGATGCGCGAAAGAAAAAAACAAATTGAAGCAAGCGTGAAACAGGATTTTTCCAGCGAGTTTACAAAATTGGATGATTATAAAATTGATCTGGAATCGGATAATACCCTGCTGACGGACGCGGTCATAACAAAGATGATGAAAGGAGAGACAGTGGAGATTGAAGACGAGTATAACAATAAGTATGAACCGGTTTTCAGCGTGAAGTTCAAAAAAACGTAAAACAAAAACTCCCCCACCAAGCCGGGGAGTTTTTAGTTATGTTTTTAGGAAAATATTTTCCGATAGGCAAAAGCGGCAACAAATATCAATCCGCCCAGCAAGACAATGGTAGCGCCGGCCGGCAGGTCCAATAAAAAAGAAATAATTATTCCAAAAATTACACTTAAGCAGGCGGTAAGCGCGGATACAAGCAAAGCGCTTTTAAAGCTTTTGGCAATCTGGAGCGCGGTTGTGGCCGGCAAAATAAGCATGGAAGAAACCAGCATAATGCCGACAATGCGGATTGCCAGCACCACAGTGACGGCTGCCAAAATTACCAGCAGAGTGTTTATGGCGTTTGTTTTGATGCCGGTAGTTTTAGCGTATTCCTCTTCAAAAGAAACGGAAAATAAGTCGTAGAAGAAAAATAAAATTACGAGAATAACCACCGCCGAGAGCACGATAGACAAAATCATTTCCGAGGTGCTGATGGAAAGAATGTTGCCGAATAAATAGGAGAACAGATCCACGTTAAAACCGTGTGACAAACTCGCCATAATAATGCCGCCGGAAATGCCAAAAGCGGAGACAATGCCGATGGCCGCGTCGCCGTACACCTTGGCTTTTTCGGAAATTTTTAAAATGACCAGGGAGCCGATAATGACTACCGGGATAGCGACATAGATCGGATAAAATCCAAAGAAGAGGCCGAGCGCTACGGCGCCGAAACTGATGTGCGACAAACCGTCGCCGATAAGTGATAACCGGCGCAGAACCAAAAATAATCCCAGTACGGAGCAGAGCAAACCGATAAATATGCCTGCGACCAGGGCTTTTTGGATAAAGGCGAATTGTAAAAAGGAAAATATTGTCATATTTAATCGTGCTGGTGGCAGATTATATGCTGGGATGAAGAACCAAAATAAGACGACATGTCATGGGAAGAACAAAAGTCGGAAAATTTTCCATAAAAGATTACGCGTTTGTCGATGTACAGCAGGCGGCTGGCATAGTGGCCCACGCTTCCGATATCATGCGTGACTAAAATAATTGTCACTTGCTTTTCTTTATTCAGCCTGCCGATAGTTTCAAAGAATAATTCGCGTGTGGCCGGATCAAGCGCGGTGCTCGGTTCGTCCAGGAGCAATAATTTCGGTTCAGATACCATCGCCCGCGCCAGAAACACCCTTTGCTGCTGGCCGCCGGAAAGTTCGCCCACAGAGCGGTCTTTAAGATTTTCTATATTAAACATCTGCAAAGCGGAAAGAATTTTTTCATGGTCGCGGCGGTTGATAAAGCGCGGGAATTTTTTCTGCGAAAGCAGTCCCAGCCCCACTACCTCTCCGGCCGTAGCCGGAAACAGGGGATTGAATGATGTGATATTTTGAGGCAGATATCCTATGTCCTCCCAATTGGAAAAATTACTGAGGTCGGTTCCGAATAATTTTATGTTCCCTGATTTTATTTTTTCCAGACCCAAAATAGCACGCAGAAGTGTGGTTTTGCCCGCGCCGTTGGCGCCGGTCAGGCCGATATAATCTCCCTTGGCAACTTCAAAAGATACGTCATGGATTACTTTCAAAGCGCCAAAATTGATATTTAAATTTTTTATCGATGCTATTTGCATTGCAGTCCGATTTTAAGATTGATGAGATTTTTTTGCATGATGTCAATAAAGGTCGTCTGGCTGTTTATCTGATCGCGGGAAACATTGTGCGCGGCATTAAGCAATAACAGCTTAGCGCCCGTTTCCGCAGCCAGCGTTTCCGCGATTTTAGGCGAGGTCAGTTCCTCATAAAAAATATATTTTATATTCTGCGTTTTGATTTGTTCTATCAGCTTGGCCAGGTCATTGGCAGTCGGCTCTGCGTCCGGAGATATGCCTTCGGCCGCCAAATATTTAAGCCCATATCTTGCGGCCAGATAGCCGAAAGCGTAATGCCCACCGTAAATAATTTCCTTATTAGTGCAATTGTTTAAGCCGTTTCGGAAATCATTGTCCAGCTGCTCAAGTTTATTTTTATAATCCGCGGCGTTTTGTTTGTAATATTGGCTATTAGCCGGGTCTTTGTTAATTAAGGCGTCCGTGATTTCATCAATAATAATTTTATCATTGTCAAAGTCAAGCCAGATGTGAGGATCAATGGGCGCTGGTTCATTAGAATCCTGAAAAACAGCGGGGATCATTTTAATTTTTTTGCTTATATCAATGGCGTCCAATTTGCCGTTCTTCGCCCCGGAAATCACGCCTTCAGCCCACGGTTCCATATATTTTCCGGCGTAAATGAAAAGATCGGCATTATTAATATTGGCGATATCGCTGGACTTAGGTTCAAATGAATGCGGTTCAACGCCCGGAGGTACGAGAAGAACTATATTTATTTTGTCCCGGCCTACGGCGCTCGCGAAATCATAGATAGGGAAAATAGTCGCAATAGCGGTAATCTTATTGTTTTTTGCCAAGATTTCCGTGTTTTTCATTTTATAATAGGCGGCAATCAAGGTAATGCCTGTCAAAACAACGATGAGAATGGCAAAAAATAATATTTTTTTCATATTTTAAGTTTACATTATTTTTTATTTGCAGTCAATTCTTTGGGGGGTTGATTTTTTGCCTAAACTATGCTATATTGCCAATATGAACACAGAATTTTCCTACAATTTTTATAAGACTAGCGGCGAGGCCTGGACTGCCATGTATCAGGCAATTTCGGTTGCGCAAATTTCAATTTATTGGGAAATCTATGCCCTGGTGGATGATAGTGCCGGCAGTTCATTTGTGAGCCTGCTTTGCCAAAAAGCGCGGGAAGGAATCGAGGTCAGACTGGTTATTGATGCCTTTGGGAGCTATGATTTGAGCAATAACGCATTAAATGAGATGCGCTCCGCCGGAGTTGACGTGCAAATATTCAATGCCTTTTATCCCGATTGGAATATAAAAGCCTGGGTGAGGCGCGTTTGGCACCGCACCCATCGTAAAATTTTAGTAATAGACGAAGAGGTTTCTTTTATCGGAGGCGTCAATGTGCGCGCCGATCATACCGACTGGGACGATTTGCATATGCGCATGACCGGCAAAATTATCAGGCCGATGCTGTATGGTTTTGCCAAATCTTATTTAAGCGCCGGCGGAAACAAAAAAGAAGTGAAACGTCTGCTGCATCCGAAATTAACAATGGGATTTAATAATTTAAAAGAAAAGGTAAATCTGATTTTGCATGCCCCCTTAAACTCGCCTCATGTTTCGCCTTTTAAAAAATTATACTCTCAGGCATTATCCACTGCCAAGGAGAGTTTTAATTTATTATCTCCTTATTACGTGCCCGATCATAAGTTTGTGGAATTAATAAATAAAGCCAGCAGAAGAGGGGTAAAAGTTAACATTTTGTTGCCGTGGAGAACCGATATAAAAATAATGCAATATATTGCCGATTCCTTTTACGGCATATCCGAAAAAGCGGGCGCCGCGTTTTATTTTTTAAAGAAGATGAACCACGGCAAGGCGGTAAGCTCGGACAACCGTCTCGGCATCGTGGGCAGTTCCAATTTTACCAACCGGAGCTTTTTTTATGACCAGGAGGCGGGGGTGGCGTTTTCCGACGAAAAAATGGTAGAGGAATTAAATGGAATCCTGGACTCATGGAAACAGAGTGCCATACCTCTGACTGATCTGGGAACCGGCAAGCGCCGGTGGTATGCAAGGTTCAGAGATTGGTGGCTTAACGCAATAAAAGATTATACATGATAAAAAATACGTCTTCTCCTCTTGCAGATCGGATGCGGCCGCGAATTTTTGACGAATTTGTCGGACAGGAAGAAATTGTGGGTAAAAACAAACTCCTGCGCAAATTAATTGAAAATGACGAGCTTTCCTCGATTATTTTTTGGGGTCCTCCGGGAGTGGGCAAAACCACCCTGGCGCAAATTATCGCCGAACAGACCAAATCAAATTTTATTATGATGTCGGCGGTGATGAGCGGCAAGGAAGATCTGAAAAAAATTGTGGAACTGGCCAAACAATCTTTGTCCGGTCTGGAGAGAAAGAAAACGGTTTTGTTTATTGATGAAATACACCGTTGGAATAAAGCACAGCAGGATGCACTCCTGCCTTATGTGGAAAAGGGAATTATTACCTTAATTGGCGCCACGACCGAAAATCCTTCTTTCGAAGTGATCGGGGCGCTGCTGTCGCGTTCGCGTGTTTTTATTTTAAAACATCTCAGCCAGGAAGACATTGAACAGATTATAAAAAATGCGCTCAACGACAAAGAAAGAGGGTTTGGAAAAATAAAAATAAAAATCAGCGAAGAGACCATTGATCTGCTGGCCGATTTGGCGGGCGGGGACGCGCGCACCGCCTTGAACGGTTTGGAACTGGCGGTAAAGGCCAAAGGCGCTAACAAAAAAGCAAAAGCCATTGAAATAAATAAAGCGGATGTTAAAGAAGCTTTGCAGCGCACGCATTTGATTTTTGATAAAAAGGGCGAGGAGTTTTACAACCTGATTTCCGCTTTGCACAAATCCATGCGCGGTTCGGACGCGAACGCCGCCCTCTATTGGCTGGCACGAATGCTGGAAGGCGGAGCCGATCCGCTGTATGTGGCCCGTCGCGTTTTGCGGTTCGCCAGCGAAGATATCGGCATGGCCAACAGTGAAGCGCTGGTGCAGGCCAATACGGCTTATGACGCCTGCCATAAAATCGGCATGCCGGAATGCACCGTTCATCTGGCGCAGGCCGTAGTATATTGTGCGAAGTCAACAAAATCCAACCTGCTCTATATCGCCTATGGCCGGGCGGCGCAGGATGCCAAAAATACCTCGCATCTGGGCGTGCCCCTGCATTTGCGCAACGCGCCCACGCAGTTTATGAAAGATATCGGCTATGGCAAGGATTATAAATATAACCCGAATTTTATAGAGCCGGTAAGCCAGGATTATATGCCGCCGGAACTGAAAGGCAAAAACTATTTGTCCAAATAATATGCCGGAAAGCCGCATCCGTTCAAAATTTCTTCTGCACACCTGTTGCGCCCCGTGCAGTATTGCCGTTATAGAAGAACTTAAAGGCAAGTTTGATCTGACCGTCTTTTTTTACAATCCGAATATCTATCCGTTTGAGGAATATTTAAAAAGAAAAAACGAGGTGATGCGCGTATGCAAAGAGTGGAACGTACCCATTGTGGATATGGATTATGACGCCGACAAGTGGCACAAAGAAGTTTCCGCCGGCCTGGAGATGGAACCGGAAGGGGGCATTAGATGTTTGTTGTGTATAAAATTCCGTCTGGCAAAAACCGTTGATTATGCCGCCAAAAACGGATTCAGATATTTCGGCACCAGCCTGACGAGCGGCAGAAATAAAAACGTCGAAGTGATTAATCCTATCGGCGTGAACTTCGGCAAGCATTATAATATCAAGTTTTACGACGTAGACTGGAAAAAAGACGGCCGGCAGGAAAAAGGAAAGAAAATGGTGGAGGAGCGGGGGATTTACAGACAGAATTATTGCGGGTGCGAATATTCCATCAGGCAGTAATTATTTTTCTTCTGTTTTGATCGATGTGTTCGATGGTTATGGCCGTCGTTTTTTTATTCTGCAAAAGTCCGGATATTTTTTCCGGCCATTCAATGATGCAAATAGAGCCGGGCTGGCCCAGATAATCTTCCACGCCGATATCTATCAGTTCCTGTTCGTTTTTTAATCTGTAGGTATCGATATGTACCAGATTTGATCCTCCGGCCGGATATACATTCATTAAGGTGAAAGTAGGGCTGGTAATTTCCGACTTAACATCAAATCCGGCAGCCAATCCTTTAACAAGTGTTGTCTTACCCGCACCTAATTCTCCATAGAGCAAAACAATATCGCCGTCCGTCAATTTGCCGGCCAGATTTTTTCCAAAATTAACGGTTTCATTTATGCTGCTGGTGATTATTTCCATGCGGATTTTATACCATAAATACCTTTTTTTTCCAAGTTGGCAGTAGTTTGACACTATAAATTTTTAATAATATAATACAAATAGGTTAGCAGTTGGGCGGCGAAAATTTGTTCTACAACAAAATTTGATGGTTAGCCAACATTTGCCTAGCCCGTGGGTTAGGCGTGAGGCCTACCACATACAATCACGGGACACGTGACGCCGCTCCGCTCTAACCTATAGCGCCCGAAAGGGTTGCTTTTTTGTTATGGCGATGGTATATTGTTTGCACAACGGGCTATATCGCGAGATATAGACCCGCTTTCATTCGGTAATACACAAGCGGGCTTGTGTATTACACTCATTCAATCGGGCTATAGCGAAGTTGGTATCGCGCATGCATGGGGTGCATGAGACCGTGGGTTCAAGTCCCACTAGCCCGACGAGGACAAGAAGGCACTTTGTAAAAGGTGCTTTTTTGTTTACAAATATCGCAGCAAGTGGTACATTTAAATAATAATTTTGCTATTATGAAAGAAAAAAGTGGTTTCAATAAGGAAAAAGAAATGGCAGGAGAAAAGAAGGAACAGATGCAAAGAAGGCAGATGATTAATTTTGATAATCTTACCGAAGCGCAATTATTGGAGTTGAGACAATCACTTGAGGAAAGCGAAGGAAGGATAATTGCTTTTGTTCATCCGTACTTTCCCGAAAGAGGATCTGTGTGGACCGATATTGGCGGTGCCAATCCGGCGGACCTGGTAAAAATGAGGGGCTTTTTGCAAAAGCTGGCTGTTGTGGAAAACAAGAAAGGGCCGCCAATGTTAATTTTTGAGGAGGCCGAAAAAATAGGGGAGCTGGAACATAATTTACCAACAGTATTTTCAAAAAAAGTTTATGTTGTTCCGACTGAACCGGGCGAACCCACTCCGGAGAAAGGCGGGTGGCCGGCATTGCGGAAAAAATTAAAAGACCTCGGCGCAAAGGAAGTGATAATTGCCGGCATGAATCTGGTGGTTTCTTTTCCTGATTACGCAGATTATCCGGAACTTGCCGGATGTGTTGCGGATGCCGCAAAGGAGTTTTCACAGGATTTCAAGATTACCGTATCGCAATTTGTTTATCCGAACACAAAAGACGATTATTATAAATACGGCGGGTCAGACGGTAAAAAATGAAGAACCAGAAAACGTTAGATTTTTCTAATTTAGACAATTAGTTCCGACAACATTCCTTTTTTCACGTTTATGCTGTAAAATATGAGGGTAATTTTTAATACATAATATATGGAAAATGCTATCGCGCCTGCGGAAAAAGCGACGCCAAAACACGTTTTTCTGCATTTATTCGTTATTATCATGCTGTATGCCAGCACGGTAAATTTTGTCACTTTAATGTTTCAGTACGTCAATTATTGGGTGGCTGATCCGCTTTCAAAAGCACCTAGTTCATTTACTTTTTATAACGCTGATCTGATAAAGTTTGCCCTCGCTTCGCTTATTATTATTTTTCCGGTATTTATCTTATCGTCAAAATTTTTGAACAAAAGTTATGTTAAAAATCCGGCTATACGCGATATGCGCATCAGAAAATGGCTGATTTATTTTACCTTGTTTGTCTCGGCGCTCGTTATCGTCGGGGATCTGGTGGGCGTGATTTTGACTTTTCTTAATGGTGAGGCAACGCTCAGATTTATTTTGAAGGCATTGTCCATATTACTGGTGACCGGTCTGATATTTTTCTATTATTTACGCGATCTGAAAAACGCAACTGCGTCGCGCGGAATCAAAGTCTTTATCTGGGCCATAATCGCGGTCGTGGCCGTTACAATTGTAGCCGGATTCTTCATCGTCGGGTCGCCGAGCGTTTCGCGTGCGCGCCGTTTTGATTATGAACGCCTCTCGAATTTACAGGAAGCGCAGATGCAAATTATTAATTACTGGCAAAGCAAAGAGCGCCTGCCTGTCGCACTTACCAATTTAAGCGACAATATCAGCGGTTATCAAACGCCTGTGGACCCCGAGACAGGGGCGGCATATGAATATGTTATGATCAGCACTACCTCGTTTAAATTGTGCGCAACATTCAATCTGGCAAGCGATACCGATAATCCGAACATGATGGGAGAAACGCCTTATGCTGTTTATCCAGCCGGTAAGATGGAAAATTGGGCGCATGCAGCCGGACATGCGTGCTTTGAACGAACGATCGACCCGGAGTTGTATAAGTCGTTTGAGAAAATAAAATAAGAATTCAAATTTAGTTATATTATTCCCTAAATACGTTAGAATGTTGTTCCACGATTCTGATGATTATGCTTCATAAAGAAGACGAGGTGATAAGAAAATTGCGGTCCATGCGGAACGAGAAAAATATCGCCGGCATGGCTCGCTTTGGAATTAATTCAGCCGATACCCTGGGAGTGTCTATGCCGGATTTGAGAATACTCGGCAAACAAATTGGAAAAAATCATGCCTTAGCTCTGGAGATTTGGGATTCCGGAATTCATGAAGCGAAAATATTGGCGAGTATTATTGATGAGAAAAAATTGGTAACCGCCGGTCAGATGAATAAATGGGTGAAAGATTTTGATTCCTGGGATGTTTGCGATCAGGTATGCATGAACCTGTTCCGCTATACGCCGTTTGCGCATAAAAAAGCCGTTGAGTGGGCAAAGAAACAAAAAGAGTTTGTAAAGCGCGCCGGTTATGCCATGATGGCCTGTCTGGCCAGCGGGGATAAAAAAGCCACAGACAGTGATTTTAAAATTTTTTTTCCACTTATTAAAAAAGCGTCATCCGATGAACGAAATTTTGTACGCAAGGCCGTGAATTGGGCTCTACGGCAGATTGGCAAGCGTAATCGTGCGCTGAACAAATCTGCTATTAAACTGGCAGATGAAATTATCAAAATGAAGGGGAAAAGTGCCAAATGGATAGCGGTTGACGCCTTACGGGAATTGAAAAGTCCGGCAGTGCAAAAAAGATTAAAATAAAAAATCTCCCCCAGCGGGGAGATTTTTTATTGTGTTTTATTCAATGCAACAATCCACCACTTTCTTCACCAATTCCCGCAGCTTGCCCATGAACCCCTTTTTTTCTTCATCATGGCGGTTGAGCGCATTATCATCTATTTTTTTAACATCGTCTACGCTTATCAACTTCAAGTTTAAGCCCCAGAACATGGAATACAGGTCATAGGCCTTGCTAAACATCTCCTGCGCATCTTCTTTTTTATCCGCACCCAGGGCCTTGGTGCCGACTTCCATCAGGCGCATGGAAGCGGCCAGCAGATGTTTGGAAATGCACCAGACCTCGCCCTCGTATTCTTTGATAATTTTTTTCAGCAAAGTTTTCCGCATTTCACGCACTTCCTTAAGCAGGTCAAGATATGCCGGCTTGCCGGTTTTTTGCGCGGTAAAAAAGAAATGCTCCTCAATGCTGATGAGGTTCATAATGGCAATGGACAGATCCTCGTCCGAAGACAGGTCCATTTTTTCCTGCTTGCTCATGTTATGAACCTTGCTGATCAGGTCGTTCACGTTTTGAATTTGGCTGCTTTCTTCGGTCATATTACTTGGTTACAAAATAGAATATCAATGTTAAAAGCAGAATCGGACTGATAGCCATCACCACTTTCTGAAAAGGAAAATGGGCGCGGTCGTTGTTTTTTTTCTTCAAACTGTAATACCACAATGAACTTGTCAGGAATGCTATGCTCCCTAAAATTATACCCAGAATAATTTTATCCATGCCCCAGAGCTTGTTTAATGGATGGCCGATTATATCGGTATAGTACAGCGGGGCGGCGATTAGCAAATAATAGGCGATAGTAATCAGGATTTTTCTGCCTTTGAATTTTATTTTTTTCGCATCCAGCCAGTTGATGGTCCACATTATCAAGGAAACCGTCAGGCCGCCAATCCACAATCCGCTTATGGTATCGTCAACGCCCAGCCAGCGGGATAAGCCGACGCCGGCAACGACGGCGATGGTGCAGACAGGACAGATGGCGCTCGCGGCGGGCGCCAGCATCATCCAGGCGAAAAGCGATATTAAATAAAATATTTTTTTAAACATATTATTGTCCGGCATATTGGCTCAGGAAATTTCTTACTTCATCTTCGCCCTCATAGCATGATTTGCCGTCATAAAGAAAAGGGACGCCGATTTGGCCGGTGTCTTTGCCGCAGCCGGCCGCGATTTTTCCAAGTTGCTGGGCATTATCCTGGTTATGATAAACTTCTTTTTTATCAATCTTTACTTTCTCTTCAATTTTATTATCCTGCATATACTTTTCAATGTTGGCGCAATGGGGGCATTCCTGGCCGTAAAAGAAAGTTATGCCTTGGGCCGGTTTCTGGCGGAAAACCAAAATAACCCCGATAACTATTAATAATGCCGCAATTAATATAATAATTGTTTTTTTCATACGATTATTTCGTTAACATATTTTATCACAAAATATACGTTTTACGCAAGAATTATCTGTTGAAATTAAAACCGCCGGCTTTGGGCCGGCGATTAGTATTTACTTTGCCAGTTTTTTTGCCAGAGTGCGGCGGCAGGTGGAGCAGACTTTGATTGATTTTCCGTCTACTCTTATCAGCTGCAGATTGGGCTTCTGGCGCCTGGGCACTTTAATGTTGGAATGGCTCACCAGATTGGCACGGACCGCTTTTTTACCGCATAAATTGCATGATCTGCTCATAAAAGACAAGGATTATTGATGTATTATGGTTTATCGGCTATAATTTAGAGACTAATGGCCTAATTATAGTCTTTTATCCGGGCCTTGTCAATATCGATAATATGGATTTTATCTTTTATTTTCTGGTCATAGTGCCATCTGCCATAATTCACGAATACGCGCATGGCTGGGCCGCGGATTTAATGGGAGACCCAACCGCCAAATACATGGGGCGTTTAACCCTGAATCCGCTGGCGCACATAGATTTGTGGGGCACTATTTTAATGCCTATTATGCTGTCAGTAATGACCGGCGGGCGTTTCTTGTTTGCTTACGCCAAACCCGTGCCATATAATCCCTATAATTTGAAAAACCAGAAATGGGGGCCGGCTTTGGTGGCAATTGCCGGGCCGATGGCAAATTTTTTACTGGCGGCCGCGTTCGCCCTGATACTGCGAGTGGTGCCCGTAGGCCAGAATTTAGCGCCGCTCCTTGCCACCATTGTGTATGCCAATATAATGCTGATGGTATTTAATCTTGTTCCCATTCCGCCTCTGGACGGTTCAAAAATTTTATATGCCGTTTTGCCCGACTCAGCCCGCGGATTTAAAAATTTTTTGGATCGGTACGGCTTTGTCATCCTTTTGTTTTTCATCTTTTTTCTGTTTGAGCTGATTGCGCCGGTTATTGATACTTTGTTCAGACTTTTGGTTGGTGCGTAATTATTTATGCTGCCGGTATTATCCGTCTCGGAATTTATTGATCAGATAAACGGGATTATCGCCGGCGAGTTTGAAATTGAGGGCGAGATATCCCAGTATAAAATATCCCAGGGCAAGTGGATATTTTTTGATTTAAAAGATGAGAGGTCCGTATTAAACTGCTTCTCCACGGTTTTTATGCTGCGCGCGCCGCTCGAAGACGGCATGAAAGTGCGTGTTTTGGGGTATCCGAAAATCCACGAGAAAAGCGGGCGTTTCAGCCTGACGGTGCAGGGGGTGCAGATGGTAGGCGAGGGGGCGCTGAAGCGGGCTTATGAACTTTTAAAAAACAGATTGGAGGCGGAAGGAATATTTAATACGGAAAGAAAGAGAGCGTTGCCACGTTTGCCAAAAATAATCGGCGTCATCGCTTCACGGGAAAGCGCGGCGTTCGGAGATTTTACCCGGATATTAAACAACCGCTGGGGCGGATTGGAAATAATTATCCGGCATGTGCTGGTGCAGGGAGAAGGAGCGGTGGCCGATATCATTTCGGCCTTTGCCGATTTTGATGCGTGCCAAGAAAATGAAAGGCCGGATGCGATTGCCCTGATTCGCGGCGGCGGATCGCTGGAAGATCTGGCGGCCTTCAATAGCGAAGAAGTGGCCCGGGCTGTTTATAGCAGCCGCATTCCCGTAATTTCCGGCGTGGGACACGAAAGGGATGTGACTCTGGCGGAATTAGCGGCGGATGTGCGGGCTTCTACGCCTTCAAATGCCGCTGAAATGCTGGTTCCTAACCGGCGCGACTTTTTTTCCGAACTGTCTTTCGGTCTGGAAAGAATGCTGGAAAATTTGAATCATAATATTTTGCATGCGCGCCACAATACTGAGCAGTCATTATATTTATTGTCATCCCGGCTGGAAGCGCCTGTGACAAAAGCAAAATCCGTATTAAATATGTTTGCCAATTCTTTTAACAAGTTAATGGCGGTTTTGTCTTCGCAAAAAACCGGTCTGGACTTTGCCCGGCGCCTGCTGGCAAATTGTGATCCGAGAAATGTTTTGCACAAAGGATACAGCATCACGCGCAACAAAAAAGGCAGGGTTATCCGCCGCGCCAAAGAAGTTGGCACAGGCGAAGATATTGTGATAGAATTAAGCGAGGGAGCAATTAATGCCATTGTTAAAAATTCCTAATATGCCCGAAAAAAAATTCAATTTTGCCAAATCTTACGAGGACCTGCAAAAAATAACCGAGTGGTTCGAAAAAGAGGAAATTGATCTGGAGGAGGGGATAAAAAAGTTTGAGGAAGGCGCCAAACTGGTGAAGGAATTGCAGGAATATCTGTCCAAGATGGAAAATAAAATTAAAGAATTAAAGAAAACTAATTTATAAATAATAAATAATATATGAAATTACTTTTCCGTTGGATTTTCAGCGCGGCTGCGCTTTTGCTTATCGCTTATTACGTGCCGGGCATATCCGTGGCCAGCTTTACGAGCGCCTTGATCGCTGTGATTATATTGGGTCTGATTAACGCACTTATCAGGCCTTTAATTGTGTTGCTGACTCTGCCGGTAAATATTTTTACTTTTGGCCTGTTTACCCTGGTAATCAACGCCCTAATGTTTTGGCTGGCGGCCCAGGTGGTAAAAGGTTTCTATGTACATGGTTTTTGGCCGGCTTTTATCGGGGCGCTGATTATGTGGCTGGTGGGCTGGTTTATCAATTCGCTGTTTAAGAGTTAAATTGCATGAAAAATTATTCTTCTAACCGGGCGCAGAAAGGAAAGACGGCGTTCCGGACGCCCAGCATGTTTAAAGTCCGCAAATCCCAGTTTGCAAAAATGAAATTATCAAACAGAGTATGGCAAAAAAGGAAATCAATGTAATTTCCCTGGGCGGTTCCATTATTATTCCCAAAACCGGTTTTGACACCGGGTTTTTAAAAAAATTAAAGTCGCTGATAGAAAAAAGAGTTAAAAAAGGGGACAGGTTTATTCTGGTAATCGGCGGCGGGGCCACCTGCCGTCAGTATCAGAAAGCGGCCAAGGAAGCGGCGGCGCTCACAAATTTTGAATTGGACACGCTGGGAATAGATGTGACCCGCTTAAATGCGAATTTTGTCCGTTTATTTTTGGGAAAGTTGGCGCATAAGGATATAATTATCAATCCGGCAAAAAAAATTAAAACCTCCAGGCCGGTGATGGTGGCCGGCGGCTGGAAACCGGGATGCTCAACCGACAAAGACGCAGTGCTTTTGGCCAGGACTTACGGGGCGAGAGGAATGATTAACGCTTCCAATATCAATTATGTCTATACCGCTGATCCTAATAAATATCCGGACGCCAAACCGATACCTGAAATGACCTGGGCGGAAATGCGAAAATTAATCGGAGACAAATGGCGGCCGGGCGCTAATTTGCCGTTTGACCCGTCCGCCGCCAAAGAGGCGAAAAAAAATAAAATGAAAGTATATTTTGTTAAGGGCACAAATTTGTCTGAACTGGAAAAAGCCATTGAGGGAAAGCGGATAAACGGCACGGTTGTGGAATAACAACGTATTGACAAAAATTTACCCAATATATATAATGTCGTCAGCCATAGACAGTAGGTGCCGCAAGGCTTAATTTCCTACCCAGGCGCAAAATTAGCTGAAACAGCTATAATCAGGTCGATTTTGTGCAATTTTGTCTGTGGAAACACAGATTTTTTGTTAGAAAATATGCCAAAGACAAAACAGCAAAAACAAGCGACGGTAGAATCTCTGGTGGAAGGCCTGAAAAAGGCCAAAGCAGCCGTTTTTGCCAACTTTCAGGGTTTGAAAGTTTCCGAAGCGGAAGAGCTTCGCCGCGAATGCCGCAAGAATAATGTGGGCTTTTTAGCTGCGAAGAAAACCTTGGTGAAAAAAGCCGGCGAACAGGCCGGATTTCCCGGTATTAACCCCAAGGGATATACCGGCGGCGTAGCCACATTCTTGGCTTTTGGAGACGAAGTTTCCGCTGCCAAAGTCGTAGCCAATTTTGCCAGGACGCATGAAGTGGTCGCGATTTACGGCGGTATTCTGGAAGGCAAGCTGGTGGACGCGGCGGTTATCAGGAATCTGGCGAGCCTGCCGGGCAAGGATGAGCTTCTCGCGCGTCTGGTGGGTTCGATCAACGCTCCGGTTTCCGGCTTCGTAAATGCGTTAGCCGCAAATCTGCGCAACCTGGTCGGCGTGCTTAATAATATCAGGGAGGCAAAAGCATAATTAATTATTATCAATATGACAGAAGAGAAAAAAATCGTTGAGGTGCCGGAAAAATTTAAGGCCCTCGTGGAACAAATCGAAAAGATGTCGGTTTTGGATCTTTCCGAACTGGTGAAGATCCTTGAGGAAAAATTCGGCGTTTCCGCTGCCGCTCCGGCCATGATGATGGCAGCCGCTCCCGGAGCCGCTGCCGCTCCGGTTGAGGAAAAGACGGAGTTCAATGTTGAACTCACCGAAACGGGCGCGAATAAGATCAACGTGATCAAGGCGGTGAAGGAATTGACCGGCTTAGGGCTGGCCGATGCCAAGGCCCTGGTGGACGGCGCTCCGAAGATGATCAAAGAAGGCGTGAAAAAGGAAGACGCGGAGAATATGAAGAAGAAAATTGAGGAAGCCGGCGGCAAGGTGACATTAAAGTAATATTTTGGATCAAAAATCCCCCCTGACAGAGTCGGGGGGGATTTTGTTTTAAAAAATTATTTTAAATTGATCTGGAACAGCCTGTTGCTGTCCAATATATATGCGGTTGATTTTTGTTCGTCGACCGCCATGCCGGTCGGATTGGAAAATTCTTCGGCCGTGATTTGAGATTTGAGCTGACCGATTTTATCCAGCACCAGCAGGCGTTTATTTGAGGAATCCAGGATATAGATATAATCCAAATCCGTATAAGTCCAGATTTCATTGGCCGACGTTAAAGCCGGATCCAATCCCTGGACGCTGAAAGGTTGCGGCGCTCCCGAGGTGAATTTGGAGATTTTTCCGTCATTGCCTAAAATAAACAAGTCGCCGTCGATGGCAAGGTCAATGCCATTTTTTAAACCCGCATCCGCGTTTTTTAACCACTCCTTGCCCTGGGCAAAACCGGTTTTAATAACGTCGTGCTTATAGACTTGCCCGCTTTGCGCGTCCAGGGTATAAAGGCGGCGGTTATAGATTGTCAGGGCGGCAATAGAAGCGTTTTGGTTGGGGTATCCAATGTCAATTTTTTTCCAGGAATTATCTTCGGGATTAAATTGCGCCACCTCATTATTACCGTATTCAAACAGAACATAGTCGTTTTCTTTCGGCACAGCCGCGGTTGTAAATCCAGGTACGGATAAATTCGCCGATAATGTCTTGTTTTCCTTGGTCAGCAAATCGTAAGAAACCAGTGTCGTGGAATTGGCGGCAAAGCCGAATATTTTTTTGCCGACAGCAAACAGCCTGGTCATGCCGGGCGCGTTTTCGCTCCAATCGGCCAGCAATGCCGGCTTTACTATTGTCACGCGGCGGATTTTTGTCAGGATGCCTTCCAGCTGGTTCTGAAAATTTTGGCAGACCGTTTTTTCGGCATCAGTGCGGCAGGGAAGGTCTTTAAGCAGCTGCTTGGCTTCATCAACCTGTTTAAAGGCGATGGCCGTGTCGTTATAAATAACCGCGCTTTCGGCCGCGTCTTTTTTGGCAGTGATATTTTGCACGGTCTGATTATATGTTTTTAATGCGTCTTCTTTTTTCCGGTTGATATTGAGATATTCCAGGCTGCCGGCGAAAATTACAGCCAGTATTACAGATACCACCAGCAGAAGCTTGGTTATGAGTGGCAGATTGGCAATATTGTTTTTAAAATCATTCCATTTTTTTCGCCAGCCGGAGAGAACCAACTGTCTTCTGTTCCTGTAATTCGTGATTAAATAAAATAAATGCAGACATACCCGGCCGGTCCCCAAAATAAAAGATTTTATTAAAACAGCCAGCCAAATAATGGCTGTGCCGATTTTTTTGATGCCAATCCAGCCGTATTTAAACATTCCTTTAATTATTGTCTGAGCGTCAATTTTTCCGGCCGATGGCCTGGCGTTCTGATGCTGCCTCAGATGGGAGGCGTTTATCTGGGCTGAAGGGAAACGCGAGTCCGATGCGGATGTATTTTTCAGCTGCTGCTCTTTGTATGTTTTTTCCTGCATGCGCGGCAGGAAGGAAGGGGACAATATTTGGGCGGTCGATTTTTCGGTATTAAAAAGGTTGTGCAGAGAACGGGCGGAATCGCCTTTAACTTGTGTCTTAATTCTCGGCTCACCGGCCGCTAACGCCGGTTTTTGCATGTGCATAATGATGCCGCCGAACGACAGGCTGTTCCTGAGTTCGGACATAACTCTTTGCAGATGTTCCGCGCTCTGCAGAGGCGGGCGGGAAGTAATTATTTTTTGCAGGCGGTCGTGGTTGAAATACTGGGCGATGTGTGGGGTGCCGGCAAAAACATAATCATTGGGGCCGATTTTACCCTGAATGATCTGGGTAAAAAGCTGTTTTCCCTCCTCGCCGTATTCGATGTTTTCTTTCAGAAGATCTATTTTTTTATATTCCCCGTCCTTGCTTTGATAAAATAAAATTATCTGCGGATTGCCGTAGAAACTGAATATTATTTCGCTGCCTCGTATCGCGCCCACCAGGCAATTCAGCTCTGTGTCCGGTTTGATCAGGGCAAATGAATCCGTGTTTATTTTATCCAGAACAAGCTCCAGCGAAGTCTTTTCTTCCTGATCCGGCACTTCATAGTAATTATTTTCCAGTTCGTCAATAATATCCTGCACCTTGGCTATGTAAGCGGAATTGCCGTTGTTGATTTCGCAGATGGCAAAAAAATAGCCTTTGGCTTTTTCTTCGGGTGTGGCCGGTTCGGTTATGTTGAGCAAAACATGCGATTTGTTCGGATCGCCTCCCTCAATGAAAAACTCGTGTAAATGCAAAACTTCATCCATAGACATAGATTCTTTGACTTTTTGGCTTTCAATTATTATACTATAAAAGCAATGACAGTGCAAAGCCCCCGGCTTATGGTGCGGGGTTAAGTAAACAAAATTATTATGCTTGAACAATTGATGGGTTCAAAGACAAGGGTCAAATTGCTCCATATTTTCTTTCAGTATCCGGACCGCACTTTTTTCGTCCGGGAACTGGCGCGCATGATAAATTCCCAGTTAAATGCCGTGCGCAGGGAAATGGCCAATCTGGAGGAGATTGGGTTGATTGTCCAGGTCCCTCTTGACCAGGCCATCAGCTCGGCGGAGCAGGTGGGCACTGTCCGTTCCAAATATTTTAGGCTGCACGACGCCTGCCCTTTGTTTTTTGAATTAAAGACCCTGTTAATGAAATCAAAAGAAATGCTGGAAATGGAGCTGGTGGACGTTTTAAAACGGCGCGCCGGCGAGGTCAAATTATTGATGCTCACTGGGTGTTTTACCGGCGCGGATGATATTGAAACGGATTTATTATTGGTAGGCAGTTTAAAACCGCTGGTGGTAGGGCGCATCATCAATGATTTCGAAAAGAAGCTGGGAAAAGACATCCGCTATACCATGATGGAAGAAAAAGAATACTGGGACCGCAAGGAACTGGGGGATAAGTTTTTATACAGCATATTTGAAAGTAAAAATATCCCTGTGATTGACGAGCTTCCGATCAGGTAAGTAAATTATGTATTTAATCATTGACAATTCGAAGGATGGGGATGTTCGCCTGTTATTTATATTGAACAAAAAAATTGTTCAAAAAATATATTCGGGTAAGGCGGGTTCCAATCTCATTGTCTGCCTTGACCGGGCGTTAAATAATTTGAAGTGGAAACTGTCCGATATTAAAGGAATCGGAGTGGTAGTTGGTGTAGGCCGTTTTACCGCCACCCGTTTGGCTGTGACTGCTGCCAATACGCTCGCTTACGTTTTGCGCGTACCGGTGGCGGCACTCGAGCCCGGATTGCCGGAAAAAGATTGTGTGCGGGAAATAAAGAAAGCAAAAACCGGACATTACGCCCTGCCCAAATACAGCGGAGAGGCCCACATCGGAGGTAAAAATTGATATGCTTTCCAGCTACCAAAGGTACCGCCTGTATGAAATTTTACCCGGGCTTTCCATTTGGCTGACGCTTATTTTAAGCATTGTCTTATCGTTTGTCAGGCCGCTCTGGATGATTTATTTTATTCTGATCTTTGACATTTATTGGGTATTGCGGGTCGCATATTTTTCCTTTTACCTTTTTTTATCCTGGCGCCGTTTCCGGCGGGCCGTCAGGATTAATTGGTTTGAAAGATTGAAAGCGGATTTTCCTGACTGGGAAAGGAGAAAAAATGTTGTTTTATTGCCTCTTTACAATGAGGATTTTGATGTGGTGCGGGCCACCCTGGATAATTTCCGGTCTTCCACCTATCCGGCCGGCCGCCTTTATGTGGTCATTTCCGGGGAAGGCAGAAAATTGTCCCATTGGAACGATTTGCAGGAAAAAATTCTGGCCCAATACCGCGGTGTATTTGCCGACCTGATTTTCTACACGCACCCGGATAACCTGCCTGATGAAATACCGGGCAAGGGATCGAATATCCATTACATGGAGTGGCAGTTTAAAAAATATGCGGATGAAAGGCAGTGGAATTACAGCGATATTATCGTGTCCGTGTTCGACATTGATACGATAGTGCATAAGGAATATTTTGCCCACCTGACCTGCGTTTATTTTACTCATCCGCGCCCGGATCACAGTTCTTTCCAGCCGTTGACTCTTTACAATAACAACCTTTGGGAATCGCCGGCGGTTTTGCGGATAATGGCGCTGGGCACGAGTTTCTGGGTGCTTTTCAGCCTGGCGAGACTGGATAATCTGGTCACTTTTTCCTCGCACAGCATGAGTTTCCAGGCGATTATTAAGTGCGGCGGACACAGCAAAAATATCGTCAGTGAAGATTCCAGAATTTTTTATCAGTGCTGGCTGGCCAATGACGGCGATTACGAGGTGACGCCTCTGTACATACCGGTTTCCATGGATACGGTGCGCGATGATAAATGGTGGAAGAGTTTAATGAATCTGTATTTTCAGCAAAGACGCTGGGGCTGGGGCGTGGAGCATATTCCTTTTTTGCTTTGGCAGTTTAAAGAAAATAAAAAAATTAAATGGACGCAAAAGCTGGCGGTGCTGTTCCATGAGTGGGAAGGCAAGTGGAGCTGGGCGGTCGTGGCCATTCTGATTACGGTCGTCGGCCGTCTGCCGCTCTGGGTTGCCGGCAACGAGGTGAGGCAAAGCGCTCTTTTTTTCAACGCCCCGAATATATTGGAAATATTGATGCAGCTGGCCATGGCGGGTTTGCTGGTGTCGGCGATAATGAACATGCTGATTCTGCCGCGCCGGCCGGGCAAGTATCCCGCCTATAAATATTTATTCATGCTGCTGCAATGGGTGCTTCTGCCCGTTTCTCTCGTTCTTTTTTCCGCCATTCCCTGCATAGACGCCGTTACGCATCTGATGCTGGGAAAATATCTGGGTTTTAATGTTTCCGTTAAAAAAAGAAAATAATTATTAAGGAGGACGCATATGAAGAAATTTTTTATTTTTTTACTGATATTGGTTGCGGCAATAATCGTACTCGCGGGTGTCGGCGTATTATTACTGGCTAAATCCAGCCAGGTCAGAAAGGCAGTGGTGGAAAAAGTCGCCAGCACGGTTGTTGATAAAATTACGACCAGCCAGACGGAAAAAAATCTGTTTGAGAAAGCCCTGGGATTCGCCGGCGCGAGAACCTATCTTTTGCTTTTTTTAAACAATACCGAAATGCGGCCCGGCGGCGGTTTTATCGGCGCTTATGCGGTGGTGAAGATTGACGCGGGAATTCCCACAATTTTAAAAGTAGAAGGCACCGAAATTCTGGATAATTTATCCCCGCAGGATTTTCCTTCCGTTCCTCCCGAACCTCTGCAAAAATATCTGTATGTAAAAAGATGGGGTTTTCGCGACAGCAACTGGTCGCCCGATTTTGCCAGTTCATCAGTGACGGGCCTGGATTTGTTTAAAAAAGAAAAAGGAACGGCCGCCGGCGATCTTTCCGCCGTAGTCGGCTTTACCCCGACGCTCCTCGAGGAATTGTTGAAAATAAGCGGACCGGTTACGGTCAGCGGCCAGGAATATAACGCAGATAATTTCACGGAGAAATTAGAATATGAAGTCGAGTACGGATATGTACAGGAGGGGCTGCAATTTAATGAACGCAAACAGATTTTATCCGATCTGATGAACGCGCTGGTGGCAAAATTAGGCAAGGATGTGTTCAGCAATTGGCAAAAATATCTGGACTTGCTGCAAAAAATGTTAAATCAGAAACAGCTGGTGGCGTATTCCCTGAATCCGGACGAAGAGCAGGAACTGCTGTCAAAGAATTGGGGCGGGCAGATGCGGCCTTATGTCGGGGACTATGTGCTTTGGGCCGATGCCAACCTCGCTTCCTTAAAAACGGACAAAGCGATGGAAAGGGAATTGTCTTATTCTTTCGCGCCCACCAGTTCCGGACAATATGCGGCGGAGGTAAAGATGAAATATGTCCACCATGGAAAATTTGACAATTTTACCACCCGCTACCGGACCTACGCAAGAGTTTTCGTGCCGATTGGCAGCAAATTAATATCCGCAGACGGCAATTTGATGAACGACCGCACCACGGAAAAAGGAACGGTTGAACAGGGAATTGAAAACGGCCGGCAGTGGTTCGGCGCTTTTATCTCGATTGAGCCCGGCAAAACCGGCGAGCTGTCATTTAAATTTTTGGTGGCGCCGCAAATCGCAAAACTGATGCAGAACGGCGGTTATCGTTTGCTCGTGCAGAAACAAATCGGAACCCCGGCCAATAAACTTGTCTTAAATCTGGACTTTGGCCGGCCGTTCGGATACGCTAATCCCGGGGAAGATAAGCAGTATTATGGAGATAATAAATATAACATAAATAGCGATCTGCTGCTGGACAGGGAATTTGAGGTGAAATTTTAAAATTATGTTTATAAAAAAAATAGGCATCGATCTGGGAACAACCAATGTCCTGGTGCATGTGCCGAAAAAGGGGATCGTGATCAATGAACCAAGCGTGGTGGCTATCTCCAAAGTGGACGGCAAGATTCTGGCCGTCGGCATTGAGGCCAAAGATATGATCGGACGCGCTCCGGATACGATACTGGCGGAACGCCCGCTCAAAGACGGAGTCATTGCCAATTACCGCACTACCGAAGCCATGTTAAGATATTTCATCAATAAGGCCCTGGGCGGAGTGCATTTATTCCGTCCGGAGGTGATGGTAGCGGTACCGGCCGGAATAACTTCCACGGAAAGGCGCGCTGTCATCGATGCCACTATTGCCGCAGGCGCGCGCGCCGCTTACATCATTAAGGAACCGGTGGTGGCCGCGATCGGGGCCGATATTCCGATTGGCGCTGCATCCGGCCATATGATTATTGATATCGGCGGCGGTACGTCCGAAATTGCCGTAATTTCATTGGGCGGGATTGTTGCGTGCGGGTCTGCCCGCATCGGCGGAAATAAATTTGACAATGCCATCATTGAATATATGCGCCATAAATATAATCTGGCGATAGGCGAGCGCACGGCCGAAGAAATGAAAATTAAAATCGGATCGGCGATGTTTATGGAAAAACCTCTGTCCATGGAAGTGAAGGGGCGGGATATGATTACCGGTTTGCCCAGAATTTTTCTGGCCACATCAGACGATGTGACCGATGCCCTGCAGCACGATCTTGAAGGCCTGTTAGATGCCGTAAAAGAAGTGTTGCACAAGACACCGCCGGAACTCTCCGCGGATGTGATTGATAAAGGCATTATTTTATCGGGAGGTTCGGCCCTGCTGCGCAATATTGACGAATTAATATCCCAGGCCACGGGCGTGGCTACTTATGTGGCGGAAGAACCCCTGCTGTGCGTAGCTAAAGGCACCGGCATTGCGCTGGATAATCTGGAAAATTATAAACGCAGCATTTTGGCGACAAAATAATATGTTAATCGGCATTGAAGCGGCCCATGCCAACAAAACTCGCAGAACGGGCGTGGAAAATTATTGTCGGCATGTAATTAATGAACTTAAAAAAATTATACCCTCGTCCGAGAGGGTGATTTTGTATTCCAACTTGCCCCTTGAGGGAGATTTAAAAGAGTTGCCGCCAAGCTGGACCGCGCGCGTTTTGCGCTGGCCGCTCTCCAAAATATGGAGCCAGACGAGGCTGGCCATGGAAATGCTGTTTAATCCGCCGGAAATATTTTTTGCGCCGGGCCAGCTGATACCGTGGCTGTGCCCAAAAACCGTTGCCGTGGTTCATGACAGCGCGTTTATGGCATATCCCTCCGCCTATAATTTTTTGGGCAGGCAATATTTGAAATGCATGAACCGGCTCCTCGTTAAAAAAGCCAAAATAATTATCACGCCGTCTGATTTTTCCAAAAACGAACTGATAAAATACTACCGGGTTAATCCGGAAAAAATTTTTGTCATACCGCTGGGATACGACGAGGCAGTTTATAAAAAGTCGGATGATTCCCAAAAAATCGGCAGTGTTTTGGAGCGCTATAAAATCAGGGCGCCTTTTATCATGTCGCTGGGGCGTCTGGAGGAAAAGAAAAATACCGCGGCCATCGTAAAAGCATTCAATATTTTAAAACAGCAGGAAAAAAATTCGGAGTTGAAACTGGTTCTGGCCGGCACCCCGGGCGTGGGTTTTGAAAAAATAAAAAATGAGATTGATTCCAGCCCGAATAAAAATGACATTATTTTAACGGGATGGATAACGGACGAAGACGCAGCCTGCCTTTTAAATACGGCCGAGGTTTTCATATTCCCGTCATTGTATGAGGGGTTCGGCATTCCGGTGCTGGAATCCATGGCCTGCGGCTGCCCCTGTGTTTTGTCGGACCGGGGTTCTTTGCCGGAAGCGGGCGGCGAAGCCGCAATATACATAAACCCCGCTCAGCCGGAAGAAATTGCCCGCGCCACAGGCAAAATATTAAGCGATAGCGGCTTTAAACATAAATTAAGCGAAGCGGGCAGGGAACGGGTCAGAAATTTTTCCTGGCAGAAACACGCCTTGCTGGTTTGGCAGCAACTGAAGAATTTGTCAGAATGCGAATAGTTTGGTATACTTGTATCTGAAATTTTGTCCAAAGAAACGGATGAAATCGACTTTTTTGTCATTATGCGTCTTATCGGACAGGAAAAAATCATGGCATTTTTCGACGGCTTGATTGAGCGGAAAGAACTGGCGCGGGCTTATTGTTTTGTGGGCGCGGATCAGGTGGGAAAGCGGACGGCGGCCAGGCAGATCGCCGCCCGGCTGTTTCGAACTGCAGAAGAGAAACTGGATTTGCATCCCGATTTTTGTTTTATCACCCGCCTGGAAGATGAAAAAAGCGGAAAACTTAAGAAAGATATCAGCATATCGCAGGCGCGGCAGCTGAAAGAAAGAATCGGCCACAAATCATGGTTTGGCGAATACCAGGTGGCGATATTGGATGAAGCGGAGCTGCTTAACGAAGAATCGGGCAACGCCCTTTTAAAAATTTTGGAAGAGTCAAAAGGGAATACGGTTATTTTCCTTCTGACAACGGACGACAATGCGCTGTTGCCGACCGTGCGTTCACGCTGTCAGATATTTTATTTTCCACTGGCGGAGATTGGAAAAATTGAGAAAGAATTATTAAATATGGGTTTTGCCGGCGATGTGGCTGCGGAGTCCGCCCGGTTTTCGTGGGGCAGGCCGGGGCGGGCGATTACTCTGGCGGGAGATGCCGCATTGAGAGAAAATTATATTCATGAAATGGAAAGATGGGAAATGATCATCGGCCAGCCGTTTCATAAAAAATTGCAGGCAGTCAGCGATCTTTTCAGCGAACAAGATGATATAACACCTACGCGCGACAGAATAATTAGCGCTTTGAACGTGTGGGCCGTACTATGGCGGGATATAATGATATTTCCGTTTAACGGCAGTTCGGTTTCCGGCATGCATGTGGAAGAAATAATCGCCAAAAAAAACCGCATGTCCGGACAGACAATTTCGGTTTTTCTGGACGAGCTGGCGAAAATCAAACAGATGCTGCTGCAAAATATCAACCCCCGTTTACTCGTAGAACAAATGTTATTAAAATTTTTTTAATAATCAACGAGAAATATGATAAGAAAAATTTTATTTTTCGGGTCAGGACTGTTTTGCCTTGTTTTAATGGGCGCCGGCTGTTTCAATCTGGGCACGCAGGCGCAAGGGCCCATGGGAATATTCAGGTCAGATGACAGCGGTGAAACATGGCTATCCAAGAGCGCCATGCCGACCCTGCAGGGCGTGCAAGCCTTAACCGGCATGCGGGTATACCGCATTTTCACCGATCCGAACGACACTAATGCTTTGTATGTGGGAGCAAGGGACCAGGGACTCTTTTACAGTTATGATAATGCCGAGACGTGGAAATCGTCGGATTTCATGTCGGGAAAATTTATTTATGCCGTGACCGTTGACCCAAAAGATAAATGCACTATTTACGCCAGCGACGGCCAGCATATTTACAAAACCGCCGATTGCATGCGCAGCTGGACGCTGAGTTTTACGGAAGAGAGGCCGAACCAGAGATTTGCCGCCCTGGTTTCCGACCCTAATGATTCCCAGACGCTTTACGGCGCCGAATTGGGCGGTGATGTTTTGCGCAGCCAGGACGGAGGATTGAGCTGGCGCATTATAAAAAGATTTGATTTTGAATTGCGGCATCTGGCGGTTGATCCGCAGACGCCGAACAGAATATATGTGGCTTCGTATAACCGCGGACTGTACCGCTCCGATGACGGCGGGGAAAATTGGACAGATTTAAGCAAAGGGTTTGATAATTTCAGCGACAGCATGTCCTTCTACCGCCTGATCCTCGATCCCGCCCGCAAAGACAGTCTGTTTTGGGTTTCAAAATACGGCATTTTGCGTTCGGACGATGCCGGCAGCACCTGGTCCGCCCTTAATTTGCTGACGCCGCCGGGCAGCGTGAATATTTACGCTTTCGCCGTGAATCCCGGCAACGATTCCGAATTATATTATACGGGTACGATTTTGGGAGACAATAATGTCAACGTCCGGTCTACTCTTTACAAATCGGTTGACGGCGGCAAAAATTGGGTGACAAAAAAATTGCCAACCAATACCATACCGGTCGATTTGATGATTAACAAAGAGAATAATAAAATGATATTCATGGGTTTCACAACCTTATAAAATTATGAATTTAAATGATTTCAAAGGTGATTTTAACGGCGCGATAGATTTTTTAAAGAATGACATTACGGGTTTGCGTACCGGCCGGGCTTCCGCCGCCATTGTGGAGGATATAATGGTGGAGGCCTATGGCACG
>Ga0209048_10001260_pt1 | contig 26164 bp, 27 predicted proteins | sample FrelakmetCRP12CR_FD_187146 | JGI IMG/M metagenome (GOLD analysis project Ga0209048, IMG submission 187146) | Freshwater lake sediment microbial communities from the University of Notre Dame, USA, for methane emissions studies - CRP12 CR (SPAdes)... | ecosystem: Environmental > Aquatic >... | reverse complement strand
GCTTCGGCGGCGGCGATCACGTGGTCGAGGAAAGGAATCAGCTTCTTACGAAAGGGCTGGTGCAGATGATCGACAAAAGCGCCGCGGAGCTTTTCGTATTCGCGCGAGGCGAATGCGGCGGTGATAGAGCTGGCGTTCCGGCAGTTTTCCACGGCCTGGAGGCGATCGACTCTCGCGGGCAGGAGGCGACGCGCTTTGTTGGTGTCGATCTCGAAATTCGGAATCAAGAGCACGAAGTGTAGCTGCGCCGCGATGGAGAACGTCTGCCTCTGTTCGCCGCGCACGACGTTGAATCCTCCGTACGTCGCGGGCGCGGCATTGTCTGGATGACCTTCGAGCCCGGCGCAGAGCTCGAAAATTACCTGCCGTTGAAGAGGACGCTCGCAAAGTTCGTTCAAGGCATGAACGGTCCCGAGCCGCACCGTCACGCTGCTGCCAAGGCCACGCGACGGAGGAACGTCTCCCGTGATGGAGCAGCGAAACGGAAAGGGCCTGCGTTGCGTGCGCGCAAAGAACGCGTCGGCCGCCGAACGAATCATCTGATCGGTCTTGCCGGCGCGGCCCCGGGAAATCGTGACCTGATTGTAGAGGCGGAGGGCAACCCCGAGGCAATCGAAGCCGGGTCCGAGATTCGACGTACTCCCCGGAACTCGGACGGTGACCTGTTGCATGATGGGTTCGTTGCGATCCGAAGGCTGAGAAACGCGATGCCATTCTAACCTGCCCGGCCTAACGGGCAAGAGAAGCCCGCAAAACCGGCTCGATAATGGATTCACGCCATGATAGCAGGTAGTGCTCTCGTGAAAATGTCCGAATGGATAGACCCGGTCCTTCACCGAGCCTTTGGCGCGGAGCAGACCGATGCGATCCGGCTCTGCACGGCCCCGGATGGATGGGTCGAGCGATTTGGAACCGATGTTCTGATCTCGCATAGAACCGATTCGGCGCTGGAGCGGTTGTTGACGGAGCTCTCTCTTTGGACGCTCAGGGTCGATCTGACTTTCAGGCGGGTTTTTGCGCGCTCTCTCCCAAGACAAAATGCCGATCGCGAAGCACCCCGTCTTGTTCTGGGCGATCGCGCCGCCAATCTCCAGAGCACGACCATGGAGCGAATGCTGCGCTACGGGATCGATTTTGCGGCCGGATATTCCGTCGGGCTATTCATCGATCAGCGCGAAAACCGCGGGTTCGTGCGAGAGATCGCGCCGCGCAGTTTGCTAAACTGTTTTGCCTACACCTGCTCATTTTCCGTGGCAGCGGCTACGGCCGGAGCCAAAACAGTGAGCATCGATCTGTCCAAAAAATCACTCGAACGTGGACGGGAAAACTTTGCCTTGAATTCCCTGGCGACCAACGATCACCGCTTCCTGGCGGATGATGTCATGGAAGTCTTGCCGCGAATGGGACGAAAGGGAGAGAAGTTTGATGTTATCATTCTTGACCCTCCGACGTTCTCCCGGTCGCACCGGGGAAAGGTGTTTCACGTGCAGCAGGATTTCGAGAAATTGCTTATGGCGGCGTTGGAAGTGGTAGCGCGGAACGGAAGGATTCTGCTTTCGACAAATTGCTCGAGCCTTGGGGACCGTGCGCTCGAAGTGATGGCTCGCTATTGCCTCAAGGCCACGCGGCGTGCCGGTACGTTTCACCGGGAAGGTCCGCTTCCGGACTTTCCACCCGGCGTTGGGGCGGCTACGGTATGGCTCAGTTTACGTTGAAGAATTTCGGACGCGCAAAAATCCGCGACGGTGCGAAATGTAAGGAACATGGACGAACAGTCTTCAGGAATTCAAGGGGATGTCGCGGAGCGGAGCCTCCGTTATACCAAGGATCAAATCGAACAAGTCATCGAACAGGCGGAAGAATACGTGCGCGAGAATCCGGCGCGCTCGATGGCTTATGCGCTTATCGCCGGGGTTATCCTCGATCGTTTACCGGTCGGGCGCATTCTCGGTGGATTCGCGCGGCTGACCCTGGTTCTTTTTAAGCCGGCGATTCTGGCCTACGCCGCGACGAAGCTCTACCAGGCGGGGCAAAGCGACGAAGACTGACTGGAGCCGCCGACCTGTTTAAGCGTTGGGATTGGCCAGATCGCGCAGTGCGCCGAGGGACCTCTCCCATGCGATTCTGATCACACCGAAAAGAGGACGCAAACATTGGTAATTGCGAGATCCTTCGGTCGCCGAAGGATGACCCGTTTCGTGTTACGGCCGTCTATTTAACCAATAAACATCTAAAGTCCGACAGTCTGCTGTGGGCGGCGTGAGGGGCAGCGAGGTGTAACCCCCGCGCTTCGCAAAGCGAAGCGACTACTGAATAAGCGCGCTTATTTGTCGAGCGTGAAGCCGACCTTCACGGCCACCTGCCAATGACTGATCTTGCCCTCCTCGATATGCCCGCGAGTTTCGACAACCTCGAACCAGCGCATATTGCGGATAGTTTTTTGGGCGCGGCCGAGGGCGTTCGCCACCGCTTCTTCGATGCTGTTCGGTGAGGAACCAACCAGCTCGATTTTTTTGTAGATGTGATCGCTCATGGAGCAATTGTCCGGCGTGCGGGTTGCGAAGACAATTCAAAATCTGTAGCCCGTCGCCCTGCCGTCACCTTCGGCGCTACATGGAGTCCGCGGGCATGTCCGCGCTTTTCAGAAGGCGATATGTCACCTCAGGTGGGAGCGAAAACGTCTTGCCGACCTTTAAGCAGCTATCCTTGGCGCGCGGGGGGCGGCGCACGCGTCCAGAGCTTTTCCGTTGAGCGCAGCGGCGAGATTGCTAGCCTCTTGATTGCCATGGCCGAAAACATCGAATCGCATCTCATCGAAAAACGCGTTTTCAAACCGACCAAGGCATTCGCGGCAGGCGCTCGCATCGGCAGCCTGCAGCAGTACCGCCGGATGTATCGTGAATCGATCAATCACCCGGAGAAATTTTGGGCGCGCGAAGCGGGCGAGCTGGTATGGCAGAAGCGATGGGGGAAAGTGTTGCAGTGGAAAGCGCCGTTCGCGAAGTGGTTTGCCGGCGGGAAACTGAACGTTTCGGAGAATTGTCTCGATCGACACCTGGCCGGGCCGAGGCGAAATAAGGTCGCGATTTTGTGGGAAGGCGAGCCGGGCGACAAACGGGCGCTCACTTATCAACAACTGCATCGCGACGTGTGCCGTTTTGCGAACGTGCTAAAACGGAACCGGATTCGAAAGGGCGATCGCGTCATCATTTATCTGCCGACGATTCCGGAGGCTGCCATCGCCATGCTTGCTTGCGCACGCATCGGCGCGGTGCACTCGGTGGTTTTTGGCGGTTTTAGCGCAGATAGTATTCGCGATCGCATTGCTGATAGCGGCGCAGTTGCGGTGATCACCGCGGATGGTGGTTTCCGGCGCGGTGCGATCGTTCCGTTAAAGAAAAATGTTGATGATGCGCTGCATGGGGACACCCAAATCAAGCGGGTGATCGTTTTTCGGCGAACGGGAAGCGATGTTCACATTGAAGAGGGGCGGGATGTCTGGTGGCACCGGGAGCTGGAATACGTGGACGCGCATTGCCCAGCCGTCCCGCTGGACAGCGAGCATCCCTTTTACATCCTCTACACGAGCGGTTCGACCGGAAAGCCCAAGGGAATTCTCCATACGACCGGCGGATATCTTGTCGGAATCTATGCCACGATGAAGTACGTCTTCGATGTCCGTGATGATGATGTGTATTGGTGCACGGCGGATGTCGGCTGGGTGACTGGGCATAGCTACGTGATCTACGGCCCCCTCGCGAACGGCGCGACGACCTTGATGTACGAAGGCGCGCCGAATTGGCCGGAGCCTGACCGCTTCTGGCGGATCATCGAAGAATACGGCGTCAATGTCCTCTACACCGCACCGACCGCGATTCGCGCCTTTATTCGCTGGGGCGACCAATGGCTCAAGAAGCACGATCTTTCTTCGCTGCGTTTGCTCGGATCGGTGGGGGAGCCGATCAATCCGGAGGCGTGGATGTGGTACAAGGAAAAAGTGGGTGGTGGCCGATGCCCCGTTGTCGATACCTGGTGGCAAACGGAAACCGGCGCGATCATGATCACGGCGTTGCCAGGCGCAATTCCGACGAAGCCCGGCAGTGCCACCCTCCCATTTTTTGGCGTTGATGCCGCGGTTGTGGATGAAACGGGGAACGAAGTGGGCCCGAACGTAGGCGGCAAATTGATTATTCGCAGGCCATGGCCATCAATGTTGCGCACAATTTACCGGGATAAGGGACGCTACAAAAAGCAGTATTGGAACGAGTTCAAAGGGAACTATCTGACGGGCGATGGCGCGCGACGTGATCGGGATGGATACTTTTGGATCGTCGGCCGGATCGATGATGTTCTGAATGTTGCCGGGCATCGCCTCGGAACGTCGGAGATCGAAAGCGCGCTCGTCAGTCATGCCAGCGTGGCCGAAGCAGCCGTGGTTGGCCGGCCGGATGAACTCAAGGGGCAGGGCATCGTCGCATTTGTGACCCTGAAAGGGGCAGTCGCAGCCAGTGATTCGCTCAAGCACGAGCTGCGCGATCACGTGGGCATTCACATCGGAGCGATCGCCAAACCCGATGAGGTCCGCTTTGCGGAGGCCCTGCCGAAAACACGCAGCGGCAAGATCATGCGACGATTGCTAAAGGAAGTTGCGGGCGGCAAGACAGTTACCGGCGACACGACCACGCTGGAGGATTTGAGTGTGCTGGCGACGTTGAGTGGCGCGGAAGAATGAGAGCGAAGTGTATTTTTGCCAAAGAGGGGCGGTTTCCAAGCCGCCCACTTCTCCTGCCGGCGGTTTTGGAGCCCGCCTGTCTTGGTTAACAGGCGCTTGGCACCGGCGCCTGGACACGTAGCCTTATCCCTGTGAGTTTCATTCGAACAGGTCTGCGGGAGGTCGGGCTGAAGATTCGCCGGCAAAAGACGCGCATGGCCTTGCGCCACGAAAAACGGGCGCTGCAGAAAAGCGAAATCAATCTCGGCCGCGAAGGCTGCTCCCAGGCCGTCAATTTCCCGGAAGTCCGAAACGAAATTGTGGCGTTGAAGAAGCTCGAACAGGAACAGAAGGAAGTGGCACTGCGCATCGCGCAGATCGAGGAGGGCATCCGGAAGATCGAGCTGCAACGCGCACAGAACGCAAAAGAGCAGAACGAAACCCTGGCCAGACTCGAAGAAGAGAAGAAACCGGTTCTGTCGAGACGGAACGACGCCAAAACCGCCACCGATGTTTGCGATCGCGAACTGTCAGGCGTAGAGCGCCGACTCCAGGAGAATGACGCTGCGGACCGGGACCTTCTGAAGAAACTGTCGGAACTGCAGGCGCAGGTTCCGCCACCTCAGGATCTCGAGGCGCAGATGGCCGCCGTCAGCGCCCGCCGCAGTCGTCTCCCGGAAGAACGGGCTGAAGTCACGCGTGCCCGGCTTGGCAGCGCTGAAGCGTGCCGCACCGCACGAGAGAAGCTCAACCGGCTCGACGACGAACTTGCGGCTGTGGACAAGAACATCGCGCGAGTCCGGGAGGAATTCGAAGCGCGAGACCGGGTCTTGAATGAAGATAGCCGCGCCCAGCAGGACGCGCTCAAGGAGGCTCGCAGTCACCATCAAATCGTTGAGGAAAAGAAAAATCCGGCCTATCTCAACATCGGCCGTCATCTGGCTTCCCAGGGAATTGCTCCGCCGAATGCGCCCCATTTACTGACGGAGGTTCAGAAGCGCCGCGCCGCGGTAGACCGGCATTCGCAGCACACCGCCGAGTTGGCGGTGATCTCGAGCCAAATCGATAAACAGGAGCTTCGGAAATTTTACTTCAGCATTGTCTCGCTCGTCGTCCTGATTGCGATCATTCTCCTGCTCGTCTTTCAATCCCCTCAGAAGAGAGAATGGCTCCCGCAGGCAACCCAAGCGATTCTCTCGGTTAACACAGCGCAAATTGAGCGCGACGATTTGCCGAAACGGTGGCGGAAAGACCAACCGGCAGAGTGGCAGGACGTCTGGTCCGGGCTCAACGGAAGCGCGCAACTAACGCCGGTGCTGAATTTGCCGCGCGACGCTGTCCGCGTGACCCGCGCCATGACGACAGATGCCGGCGCGACGCGTGAGTTTATCCTGGTGGAATCGCGAGGCGATGTCTCTCCCATTATTCGGTCAGTCGAGAAGGACCATGCATTCGAAAAGCGCCCGATCAGCGGTTTACCCGTCTGGCTGCATCGCGACTTCGCCCTCGCGCGGGTTGGCCCGAGGACGCTGGCCGTTGGACCCGCCGCGGAAGTGGAAGAGTTGGTGCGGGTGCGGTTAGGGATTAAACCCGATTTGAAAATCACCGGCCAGTTATTCGATCGTTTTCAAGCCCTCAACCAAGGCAGCGCCGTTCGCCTTATTTCCCGTGACCCACCTAAACTAACACAACTGTTTCACCCGATTTTCTCAGAAAAATTGATCGAAAAGGCCCAACTACTTGGTCTCTCGCTGACTCTTCAGAACCCGGTAAGAGCCCGGCTCTTTCTGAAATTTGGTTCGGATCAGGAAGCGGCCGAATTGGGTCGTTTGATGCGAAACGATCCGCAGGGCTGGTTTCGGGTACAGGGTTCTGGGCTACTTCTTTACCAGCAGACACCGGAAGTCGAAATTCAGGGTCCGGATCTCCAGCTTCGGTTCGATGTTCCGGAGAATAGCGCTCGGCTTCTCCTGCAGCGAATCGCAAAAACAGACGCGACTCCGGTAGCGGCTGGAAACTAACTCACTCTTCCTCGATTTGCTGACGCCACCCATTCGTGAACATTCGAGCGATTCTTCAGCAGACGACTTTAGGTGCGCTGGTGCTAACGCTAACGCTTCTTGCGCCCGTCTCCGGAATCGGCGCGGGCAGTGAAACGGAAATTGCTAATAGTGATTTTGTGGACGTCAGCAGCGTCGATCCCACGATTGTGATTGACCTGCGCTATGCCGGTTCGAACAATTTTACACACCGGCCTCTTTACCGGTCAGGCACGCCGGCGATTGTCCGATTCAGTGTTGCCCAGCGCCTCGCCTCCGCGCAAAAATTTCTCAAGGCGCGCGGGTTTGGCTTGAAGGTTTGGGACGCTTACCGGCCGCAGGCCGCTCAGGCAGCGCTCTGGGAAGCGATCCGCAACAACGATTATGTCGCAGATCCCAAGGAGGGCATTGGCTCAATGCATACGCGCGGAGCAGCAGTTGACGCGACGCTCGTCGACCGATTAGGCAAAGAAGTCGTCATGCCAACCGATTTCGATAATTTCACACCTGCCGCGATGCTTTTTTATCAGGGGTCTAACCCGTTGGTTCGATCGAATCTCAACGTGCTGCAAAAGGCGATGGCGCATGCCGGCTTCTATGGATTGCGCACGGAATGGTGGCATTTTTGTGCAGGCGATTGGATGACATATCCTCAGGTGCCTGAGATTCGCCCAGTGAACAAAGTAGCACCGCCACGTTCATGATTGATTCGATGCTGCGCGACTTGCGACAGCCCGAATATCTTCATGTGCTGATCAATCCGCTCCCGGTTTATGGGCTGGCCATCGCCTTGTTTGGTTTGATTGTGGCGCTGTTTCTGGGTACTCGGCGCGGACAGATTACCGCACTCATTCTTATATTTGCCTGCGCAGTTTCGGCCTGGCCGGTCGCTCATTACGGCGAGGCTGCCGAAGATAGCGTCCTTGCCCTGGCCGACAGCGATGGGCAGGCGTGGCTGAAGGCGCATGCGCATCGTGCAGATGATTTGATCTGCCTTTTTTATGCTCTCGCCCTGGTTTCCGCTGCGGCGATCTTCGTCCCAAAGAAATGGCCGGGCACCGCGCGTCCTTTGGCAATTGTGACGCTGTTTGTGGCCGTTGCGACTTTAGGAGCGGGAGCTTATATCGCGCACGCGGGCGGAAAAATCCGGCACAAGGAATTCCGAAACGCTCCGGCCGCGATTACGAGCGAGGTCGAGACTCGTTAGGATCAGTCGCGAAGGCGTCAGCCGTTCGAGGTGTTTGCGCTGATCCAGCTCAAGTATTCTGGAAGTCCGTGGGTGATGGGTAAACAGACAATCTCCGGCACTTCGTAGGGATGGAGAGACTTCAACCGGTCCTGAAATGCGGAGTAACGCCTCGCCGTTGTTTTGAAAAAGACCAGCGTCTCCTGTGCGTCCACAATCTTGTCCTGCCACCGGTAAATGGATTCTACTGCCGGAACAATGTTGCCACAGGCCGCAAGATTTTCCGACACCAGTTGCCGGAGGATTCGCCGCGCCGTTTCGATTTCCGGAAACGTGCTGCAGGCAAGCAGGGTTTCCTCGTTCATCCCTTTTGGGCGAGTTGCAAGGCTGCCGCCCGGCAAATCCAGCCGCCGCCCACCACGACATCTCCGTCGTAGAAAACCGCGGCCTGTCCGGGTGTGACCGCCTTTTGTGGTTCGCGTAGCTGGATGCGAGCGCGTCCGTTCTCCAAAGGGGTGAGGGTTGCGCGCGTGCCGGCATGGCTGTAGCGGATCTTGACCGAGACTTCGATCGGGTTGGGAGCTGCGCTCGCGGTTGCAACCGGCGCGATCCAGTTTACCTGGTCGACCTCAAAATCATCCGAGACCAAGTCGTCCGCGGTACCGACGAGGACTCGATTTGTCTCCGGATCGATATCGACGACGTAGCGCGGTTGAGCGGAGCCTCCGGGTAAGCCCTTGCGCTGGCCAATCGTGAACAGCTCAATCCCGCCGTGCTCCCCCAGGAAGGTTCCCTCGAGATCATAGATGCCTCCCCCGTGAAACTCCTCCGCGCCAAGATGCGACCGGAGAAATGCTTTGTAGTCGTTTCCGGGGACGAAACAGATTTCCTGACTGTCCACTTTGTCGGCGACTTTCAGGCCTAACGAGCGTGCGATCTCCCGAATGGCCGACTTTGACATGCCACCGAGTGGAGTCAGGGCTCGCTGGAGCTGAGGCTGTCGCAGACTAAACATGAAGTAGGACTGGTCCTTCCGCGGATCAACGCCCTTGCGCAGGACGGCACGATCGCGGTGATGTTCGATGATCGCGTAATGGCCGGTCGCGATATAGTCGCAGCCGAGCGCCTCCGCCTTTTTCCAGAGGTTGCCAAATTTGAGCTTTTCGTTGCACATCACGCAGGGATTCGGTGTGCGACCGGCCTGATATTCGCTGGAGAAATAATCGATAACCAGCCGCTCGAATTGATCCGCCTCATCGACCACGTAATGGGGAAAGCCCAACGAGTGGGCAACGCCACGCGCATCCGCGACCGCTTGTGGTCCGCAGCATTTGTCTTCGGCCCGCGAAATACAATCCTGCGGCCACACCTTCATGGTCACGCCGACCACGTCGTATCCCTGTTCGCGCAGGATAAATCCCGCCACGCTGGAATCGACGCCACCGCTCATGCCGAGAAGGACGCGCTGTCTGGTTCGGCTCATTTGAACTGAGGAAAGTCGGTAATTCGTAGCGTCAGTCAATGGAGAGACAAGCTCCGGCGAGCCCGACCGCGAGGCGGCGTCGTGGATGCTCCGCCATCCAGTTGGGGTGGACGGCTAAGGAACGGGCTGTTGAACAAGGTGAATCGCCACGGAAAGTCGCGGGCGCGGCTGATCCCGATGCGTGGATCGGCGTGGACGGGCGCGCACAGGTCATCGCCGCGCACGAGGCAGTGTCCCGGGTCCGCGCAGAGATTCATTTCGTGGTGCCGTTTAGTGATATTCAGCGCCTGAGCCAGTTTTCCTGGCCCGGAGCAGAGACGGTGCATGTCATCGATTCCGCGGCGTACTTTCATGAGGGCAAGACCCTCTCGCGGCTCGAGCGCGCGAATCAAGATCAGCCCGCTTCGGGCTGCGCCTTTCACGAGGACATTGAGCATCCAGTGCATGCCGTAATTCAAATAAATATAAACGGTCCCCGGCGGGTTCCGCTCGACGAACGCCCGGGCGCTCGGCCGTGTAAAAGTGTGGCAGGCCTCGTCCCTGAGCGTGAGGTATGCCTCGGTTTCAACCACGATGCCCGAGCATTTCCCCCAGACAAGCTTTGTCCCTACCAGTTCGCGCGCACAGAGTATTGGATCGCGCTTGAAGAAGGACGCGGGAATCGGCCTGGTTGCTTTTCTCATGGTAAGGGCCGCCACAAACTCCGCTGGAAGAGTTGCGCTCTACAGTTCGTGATAAGCGGCAGCGTAATGAACTCGAAAAACGATTTTGTGCATGCGCGAGTCCGCCATCTTGTCCGCGCCTTCACGGCATCCAACACGCGCGATTGGCCTCGCCGCGGCCGGCGCTTCTGCGTGTTGCCTTCTCCAGACGACTCTGCAATTTGATGGAATGTTTGAATTGGAAGGACTCGATCACGTGGCGCTGGCTGTTCGGGACGTCGAACATTCGGCCAATTGGTACGTCGACGTGCTTGGTTTCGAGCGCCGCTACCAGGGAATGTGGAACGGCGTGCCGGCCTTTGTGGCGAGAGGGAAGACGGCTCTTGCGCTTTTTCCCGGCGGAAACGACTCAGCCAGTCCGTCGCAGCGCCGAGAAACGAGGGGGATGCTTCACCTCGCTTTGCGGGCCGATCGCGGGAACTTTGCCGCAGCGCAACGTGGCCTGCTGAGTCGCGGTATTCCTTTCCATTTCCAGGATCACGAGATCTCACTCTCAATCTACTTTCGTGATCCAGATGGAATTGAGTTGGAAATCACGACTTACGAACTCGAATAGGCCGAGCCTGTATCAGGCCTGACATCCTGCTGTCTCTTACTTATGACGTGGACTGATTCTCCACGGCTGCCGTATCTGCCGCGAGATGCTTCATTCCGAGCAGCCAGATAATCCCGGAGACGAGCATCGCTGCGGAGACGACCAGGAATGCGATATTCATGTTGGTGCGGCCCGCGATGGCGCCAATCAAGGGCGGAGAAATCGCGTCACCGAGTGCGTGAATAATAAAGATATTCAATGCAAACCCCGTCGCGCGGACAGATGGCCGTGTGACATTGGCCAGGGCCGTGTTCGCGGGACCCGTGTTAAAGAAGAGAAAGAACATGGCAACGAAAAGGCTGATCCAGGCCCAGGGGAAAGGGATAAAGAGCATCACGACGATGAAAGGGAATCCGACGATCATTCCCATTCCCGACACAAGAAAATAGGAGCCGGAGAAGCGCGCTCGCAATCTATCGCCGACCCAGCCTCCGGAGAGTGTTCCGAGGATGCCAGCGCCGACGGTCAACGCCCCGAAAATCATGTTGACCCGAGCGAGATTCGGCTGTCCGCGATACTCGTAGATGTAACCCGGGGTCCAGAAGGCAAGGCCGCCAATAGCAAACGTCATCGCTGCGCACGCCAGGGTGTTCAATACATAAGAGCGAGTTCTGAAAAGCGTCAGGAAATCTTCCCGGCGACTTCGCGGGCGCTTTGCTCCGCTTTCGCCCCTTCGCGGTTCCCGCATTAATGCGCAGAGGCCGGCCAGGGCGAGGCCAGGCGGCGCCACCAGGTAAAAGGCCCACCGCCAATCCCAATGCGCGTTAACAAAGCCCGCGAAACCATATCCCAAGGCGCTGCCCACTGGGATCGCCATGAAAAACACCGCCATGACCCGGCCGCGAATCTCCAACGGGTAAAGGTCAGCCAGGATGGTGGGTGCTGCGGGTCCGTACGCACCCTCTCCGATGCCGACAAAGATCCGCGTGGCCAGCAAGATCATGAATGAGCCGGCCAATCCAGTGGCGCCGCTCGCGAGACTCCAGATGGCAACGCCGCCGCCAATAATCCACCACCGCGGCCACCGGTCCGCCATTCTCCCAAAGATCGGAGCACTCAACATGTAACTGAGCAAGAATGCAGTCGCGAGCGTGCCCGTTTTCGTCTTGGCATCAATATCATTCGCGGAAAAAAACGTGTGGCGTATTTCCGGTTCCACAGCGGCGAGAATGTAGCGGTCGATGTAGTTGAACAGATTGATGCCGAGCAATAGTGCCAGCGCGGTTCGCGCGCCGGGATTCGCCTCTGTTTCACTCGGGGTCATCGAATTGCCGATTGCACGGAACAACCGCCTCCTTGTAAATCATATTCATGGCGAAATCGTCGGCTGCGGAACGCGCGCTCTATTTTTTTGGACTGGGCTTCGCCCGGCTCATCTATCGTGTAGCCGTAACCGGGGTGGCTCACCTTCCGGCGGGCGGCTTTCTCTTGCTGCCAAATCATATCACCTGGGTGGACGCCATCATTCTCATGCTCGCTTCCCCACGGCCGATTCGCTTCATCATCGACGAAGGAGTTTACCGGAATCATTTCCTGCATCCGGTCCTGCGCGCGGTCGGATGTATTCCCATCACTTCGCGCAAGGCAAAAGATGCGATGCGGGAGGCCGCCGCAAAAATCCGAGAGGGTGAGATTGTTTGCTTATTCCCAGAGGGAGAGCTTTCGCGCAGTGGATCGCTCCTGCGTCTGCGTCGGGGCTACGAAATCATCGCACGGCAGGCTGATGCGCTGGTTGTGCCGGTGTGGCTCGATCGACTATGGGGTTCGATTTTTTCCTTCAAGGGAGGCCGCTTTTTTTCGAAATGGCCGAGTGCTGTGCCGTACCGGGTCGTGGTTGCGTTTGGCAAGCCGCTTGCACCTGAGGCAGCTGATATCGCCACGGTGCGGGAGGAGTTACTCAAGCTCGGGGAGATTTGCTACAGCCAACGCCCGATCCTGTGCGGCCACCTCGCACGGGCTTGCCTGCGCGGATTGAAACGCCATCCGTTTCGTCTCGCGATCACCGACGGATTCGACCACACGAGTCTGTCGCGCGGAAAACTTCTTGGCGTGGCAGTTGCGCTGAGCCGTCATCTCCGAAGGATATGTCCGGAGCGGCGAATCGGAATTGTCCTGCCGCCCGGAAAAGGGGGCGTGGTCGCCAACCTGGCGGTCGTCCTGGCGGGCAAGATTCCGGTCAACTTGAATTTTACCAGTGCACGTGAGTCAATCGAATCGGCCGAGGAGCAGGCCGGCTTGAGCACGATCGTCACGGCCCGATCGCTCGCGAAGCGATTAGACGAGTTTCCCTGGACACCCAATGTGCTCCACCTCGACGAACTATTGCCCGGAATGAAAAGCGCGATTCTTGGCTGGTGGGTTCTCGTAGTCGCGATGCCTTCCCGCCTGTTAGGACGCATACTGAACCTTCCGCAGGTCGGCGACCGAGCGGAAGCAACCCTGCTTTTCACGAGCGGCAGCGCCGGCAAGCCAAAAGGCGTGGCCCTGACGCATCGCAATATTCTCGCCAACGTCTCGCAATTCGCGATCATGCTCGCCGCAAAGAAAGACGATGTGATCCTCGCGTCGCTCCCATTCTTCCACAGCTTCGGTTGCACGGTGACACTCTGGTATCCGCTGATCGAAGGAGTCCGCAGTGTCAGCTACCCGAACCCGCTCGAAGCTGGAAAAATTGCCAAACTCGTCGAACAATATTCGGTCACCGTGATGCTGGCTACCCCTACGTTTCTTCGCGCCTACTTACGGAAAGCCGAGCCACCACAGCTGCGCAGTTTGCGGTTGCTGATTACTGGCGCGGAAAAGCTGCCTGATGAGCTGGCGACCGCGTTCGAGGCGCGTTTTGGGAGAGAAGTTCTGCAAGGTTACGGTCTCACTGAGACCGCACCGGTCGTGAGCGTGAACTTGCCCTCACCAGTGGCAACCAAGCCAGGGCAAACGATTCAACCCTGCAATCGCCTCGGCTCCACAGGGAAACTCATGCCGGGCCTAGCGGTCGAAATTCGCGACGCCGATTCGGACCGGAAGGGCTCACTCCACGATACCGGAATGCTCTGGCTGCGTGGATCGAATATTTTCGAGGGCTACCTCGATGCTCCCGAACAAACCGCGGACGTTCTGCGGGACGGTTGGTTCAAGACGGGTGACATCGGTCGATTTGACGAAGATGGCTTTCTCTACATCGAAGGCCGGCTTTCACGCTTTTCGAAAATCGGCGGCGAAATGGTGCCGCATGAAACCGTCGAACAGAAGATCGCCTCGATTCTGCAGGCTGGGGAACAATCGGAGCGCCTTTTTGCTATTGTTGGCGTGGCAGACGCGGCCAAGGGCGAAGCACTCATCCTCTTGAGCAGCATCGAAGTTGATCTGCCGGGGCTCCGGGCCGCACTCTCTGAGATGGGTGTGCCAAATTTGTGGATTCCCAAGACGGTGCGGCTTGTGAGCGCGATTCCTGTTCTCGCCTCAGGCAAACTTGATCTCGCTGGCTGCAAGACTTTAGTGGCGGAGGGCGAGTGAAGCGGTAACGCTGAGAGAAACGGCGCGCGGCGCCCCTATTGCTCATTTCCAAGCGTTGTCGGCCGGCGACGGACGAGAACAGAGGCAAGGAAGGTTTGCACAACCTCAGCATTTTGGTTGGTCGTCACATTGCGAATGCGGATGATGCCCCGGTCTGGCTTCGATCGAGACGGGCGCACTTCGATAATCTCCGTTTGAAGTCGAAGCGTATCGCCCGGCCGCACTGGCCGCGGCCACTGTAATTGGTCCACCCCCAAACCCACGGAACCGCCCGCGAGCCGGAGACCACCGGTGACAAACAACTTCATCGACATCGCGGCGGTGTGCCAGCCGCTCGCGGCCAGACCCTGGAAAACGCTGCGCTTCGCCGCATCCAAGTCGAGATGGAATGGCTGCGGATCGAAGTCATTCGCGAAGTCAACGATACCCTTTTCGCTCACCTCATAGGTGTCCGATTGAAACCGATCCCCCACATGTAGATCCTCTAGATACAGTTCAGTCATATCACGCTGGTTGAACGAAAGGTAGCGTTGGCGGCGAAAGGCGCCGAACCGAAAAAAGTCAGACGATGCTCTGGCTGTCTTGGTTAAGGAGCGGCGCTTTCCAAACCGCCGTCATCGCCGGCACAGAGCCTTCGCGAGGTACCCGGCCATATGGTATCGGGGTCGACCGGGACGGAGTCGGACGTTTCGCAAGCATTCAGCATCAGCTACGACGGCGGTCTGGAGGCCGCCGCTCCTTGGCAATTTACGCGCCTGTTCTGAACTGGTCGTCCTTGTTCTTAAACAGGATATTGAAGGTCGTCAGCGATCCGTAGCAGCGGGTAATGTATTGGTGCAGGTCGAACTTGTCGGCGTCACTCAACTTGTCGCTCGCGTTCACTTTTTGTTCGAGAACGCGCAGATTGTTCCGGATCATCACAATCTTGTGAAAAAAGGTTTCGAGCGGCACTTCCTTCGGCTGAAGGGAGGTGTCTGCCGATTGCATCACGAGCGTTCCACGTTGCCAGCGAGTCGCCAATCCTTCGACGACCACGTCCTTTTGTTCCAGGCCCAGCGCCTCCACGACTGCTTGGGCGGTATCGCGAATGAGATTTGCCAGCGGCAGCTGTAACTCGCTTAGCGTGGCGGTCGCCTCGGCCGGTTCGAGACCACTCGTGGCTGGCGCAACGGTTCGAGGCGCGTCGTCGAATGTGATCTCGGCCGTGTGTTCGGTCAGCGAGCGTACTGTTCCCACGCCATACTGAGGATGGCGTACCTTCATTCCAATGTGGAGAGTTTCGATGTTCACGTTTGTATGGGTGCATCGTGCGAGATCAGCGGCCAAATCGCAACAGCGATCTCCTTGTCAGCGCTACAGCAATTCCATTTGTCCGTGAATTCTTCGAAAAGCGGCAGTGGAAAGTCTTGGGCGAGCGCCGATTCCGGCACGACGGCAACCGACCTCAAACAGCGATGCAATTTGTTCGGCGAAAATTCCCTGACCTCGCATTCGGGTAGCCCATTCGGAATTATTCAGCTTCTCATTGCCTCGCAAATGCTTGATCCGTCCCAGAACCTTTGCTTTCCGATCAGGAAAATGTTCTTCCAGCCAATGTTCGAAAAGCGGCGCGACCGCCCAAGGCAGTCGAACGATCGTGTAACCGGCGAATTGAGCGCCGGCGTCCGCAGAGGCGGCAAGAATTGCGGGCACTTCGTGATCGTTCAGACCGGGTATGATGGGCGCGGTCATCACGCCGACCGGAATTCCCGCTGCCCGTAATTGTGAGATTGCTTCAAGTCGCGCCTGCGGTGGAGAAGTGCGCGGCTCGAGCACACGTTGCAGGTCCGCATCGAGCGAAGTGACGGAAATATTCACGGCCGCGCCGTTCACCGAGGCAAGTTCCGCGAGCAAATCAATGTCACGCGCCACCAACCGATTCTTGGTGATGATTGCGACCGGATTGCGGAACCGCGCCAGCACTTCCAGACAACGCCGCGTGATCTGCAGATGCCGTTCGACCGGTTGATACGGATCGGTTACGCCGCTCATGACGATCACCTGAGGCTTCCAGCGCGGTGAAGACAGCTCCGAGCTCAGAAGTTCAGGTGCGTCCGTCTTGACCATGATCCTGCTTTCGAAATCGAGGCCCGCCGAGAATCCGAGATATTCATGGGTCGGTCGCGCGTAGCAGTAAATACAGCCGTGCTCACATCCGCGGTACGGGTTGATGCTGACGTCGAATCCGACATCGGGGCTGTCGTTGCGGGTGATTATGGTTTTCGTGAAATCGCGATAGAATCGGGTTTGGACAGGTGGCCGTTCCCCTGGCGGGCCGTAGCTGTGCGAAGGCTGCTCATCGTCCTGATCGACTTGAACAACGTCGATATCGCGCATATCGACATGAAGTTCCTCGAAGCGATTAGCGGGACTCCAGGAAGCGCCTCGCCCACGCATCGGCGCAGGAAGCGGAGGCGTTTCTTCGATCAATGGTTTGAAAGCGTTCTTGCGACCCTGATTCGTCCGGGCTTTCTCGGGCACGCTCATAAGTTCGCATGAACATATTCAATTGTCGATATCCTTTCCGCATCGATCTTGCTCATCGGAGCACCGATGTCAGAATACCGGCGCGCCGAACCCGGAGGGGTGGTCGAGTGGTTGATGGCTCCGGTCTTGAAAACCGGCAGGGCGAAAGCCCTCGTGGGTTCGAATCCCACCCCCTCCGCCAGTCTAATTTCTGATTTCAGGTGAAATCCAGCGCGAGACGAAATACGCCGCCAACAGTCCGACGAGGGAAGCGCACACGACATCCGACAAATGATGTGCGGCTACATACATACGGGAGAACGCAATCAGCATCGGAATGATGAGGCAAGGGATGCCAATCCGCCAACTCGCCAGGGCCAGAGTCGCAAAAAAGGCCATGGAAGCGGCGGTGTGCCCTGAAGGAAACGCGTTGTAACGGGCACTGAGGGTTGGACCACTCCATGCCGTCTCGGTTTGCACAGAAGGTCGAGCACGTCCGGTCGAAATCTTTACGACTCGGGCGGCGGCCCCCGCGAGCGCGCAGGCCAAAATCATTGCCGCAAAAATGCGCATCCACTTTTTGCTCCGCCGCCAATACGCGAGAACGAGCAGAACGAGTCCGAGAGAAATATGTTCCGGCCAGTCGCCCAACCGGCTCACGGTGCGCATGCACTTCTTCACCCCGGCGGTCTGGTGTTCTGCGATCCAAGTCTGGGCCCGGGCATCGAAATAAAAGCTGGCGAGCAGAAACAGACCTGCGGCGAAGAAGAGCAAACACCACCACCACCGGGCCACGTTCGTCTTCATGAACAAATTTGCAGTTTGTGTTTCACGCGTTCGTATCTTTCAATCTCCGCTCTGTCATCCACAATCCGCAATTTCGCCTTAGTCTTCTTTTCCTGCCTTCTCCTGCATACTGCGGGCACGTGGCTTATCCCGCTAGTCGATCGAGATGAGCCGCGATTTGCCGAGGCGTCGCGTGAGATGCGAGAGCGGCACGATTATGTTGTCCCGTACTTCAATAACAAGTACCGGTTCGACAAACCGCCCTTCATCTATTGGATGCAGATAGCGAGTTACAACGTTTTTGGCGAAAACGATTTCGCCGCGCGGTTGCCCTCGGGGATCGCGGCGGCGTTGACCGCAGTGTTGCTCTTTGCCTGGGGCAGGCGGCTGGGAAGTGATCGAATCGGATGGTGGGCTGCGATCATTTTTACCCTTTGTCTGCAAACGTTCATTCATGCCCGGGCCGCGGTCGCCGACATGTGGCTGGTCTTTTTTGCTACCGCCGCGTACTGGGCCGGGTATGAATTGATCGCTGATTTGTTGAGCTCAGCCGCGCCAGGGACAGACTCACGGCACTGGAAGTATTGGCGGATCACGTTTTATCTTGCCTTGGCGTTGGCTTTTCTAGCCAAGGGTCCTTTGGGATGGATGCCCCTCTTGACGGTTGCGGGCATGAAGTTCTTCCTGCGCGGTCACCCGCTCAATCGCCGGTTTTGGTTTGCGTCCGGCATCCTGTTTAGCCTAGCCGTGGTGTTACTGTGGGGCATACCGGCATTGGTCCAGACGAAAGGAGAATTTTTCTGGGTCGGCATCGGGCGCCACGTGGTGGAACGCAGTTTTGGCGCCATGGAGGGCCATGGCGGCCAATCATGGCGCAGCTATCTCATGACCATTCCCTTTTATTTCGCTACCGTTTTCATCAGCTTCTTTCCCTGGTCAATCAAGCTCCCTGCGTTGACCAAACACCTTTGGCGGGAACGCGATGGGGTCGACAGGTTCCTGATCTTGGGCACGGCGATTGTCTTCGTCCTGATGACGGTGGTGAAGACGAAGCTTCCGCATTACACCCTGATCGCTTTTCCATTGCTCTCTCTTTTGATGGCCCGGCATCTGTTTGCGTTGCGGGGATCGCTTCGATTTGCGCTGCGAACGGCTGCCACCGCCGTCGTACTTTCATTAGCTGTGTCGCTCCTATTGTTCCCCTTGGCCGCGCGGACTTTTCCCAGCGCCGAACTTTTCCAGCAAGCACGAAACGATCTGCTTCCGGAAATGGAGTTCGCGAATGTCGATTATTTTGAGCCGAGCGTTGTCTGGTATTTTCGCGGCCGGGCTCATGGATTTTTCCGCGGGCTTGATCCAGATCAGGTAAACAAGTTCATGACCAACCCGGGACCGCGATTTGTTATCGTGCCGACGGAACTGGCCAAGGCAACGTACCCCCAACTCCCGTCAGCATGGAAGTCTTATACCGCGCGCGGCTTTGCCTTCGCGAAAGGGAAGCGCATTGATCTAACAATGATTCTGAAACCGACACAGTGAACCGACACGCCGGATCGGTTGCAGTTTGAGCGGTCTCTGGTAGGGGTTGCGACACGATGATCACCTTCCTCGATGGCATTCTGGCGTCGGCGCTTCCGACCCAGGCGATCGTGAACGTTGGTGGCGTGGGCTACGAAGTTTTCATTCCGCTTTCGAGCTACGACAAGCTTCCACCCGCTGGTCAACCGGTGCGGATCCTGACGCATCTCCATGTTCGCGAAGACGCGCACATCCTTTACGGCTTCATGAGTGCGGCGGAGCGCGATCTGTTTCGCCTGCTCGTCAATCATGTGAGCGGGATCGGTCCGAAGCTCGCCCTGGCGGTTTTAAGTGGCATGAGCGTGAGCAATTTCAAGGGCGCGGTGGTGAACGCGGATATTGCATCCCTTTCGAAGATCAGTGGGCTCGGGAAAAAGACGGCGGAGCGAATTGTTCTCGAGATGAAAGACAAGCTCGGGGTAGTTGCGGCATGGGAAGCGGCCAGCGCGGCGCACGCACCGACCGCAGAGCAAAGCCAGGCGAATGAGGCTGTTTTGGCGCTTATCGCGCTCGGATACAAACAGGTTGACGCGCATAAGACAGTGCGCGAGCTGCAGGAAAGGGAGCGCGATCTTATGACGGCGGAAGATTTGGTGAAATCGGCCCTCAAGAAAATGGCAGGCGGTAGATAAGAAGCCGCCTGCGGCGGAACGTCCAGCGTCCGACGCTCAACGTCCAACGTTCAATTGAAGAGAGAGAGGCTAACCACCGTTTCTGTATTCCGAGCGACGCGTATTTCGGAGGCCTCCGAGTTGAGCGTTGGACGTTGGACGTTGGACGTTGGACGTTAGGCGCGTAGCGCCTCTCCTTTTTTCTGCCAATGCCCGCCGACCCCGACAAACTCGCCTCGATCCGAGCCGCCTTCCCCAAGGAGGGACTGTTCGCCGAGAAGGATTTTCTCCTGTCGCCCGATCCTTTTCCGATCGAAGACGCTTTTGCGAAAGAACTCGAGCAGCTTGGTCATCGACTTTTTGTTTTCCAGCGTGCTTGCAACGAGCTTTACCAACGAAGCATCAAAGGCAAGCAACCCGCGTGGATCGCAGCTTACCTCGATGCCGGCAAGCCCGCCGAACTAATTGAGTTCTCGCGCCAGAAACAATTTCGCGATGACTTGCCGCTGGTCATTCGTCCTGATCTCATCCTGACCGAGACGGGTTATACGATCGCTGAGATTGATTCCGTCCCTGGTGGGATCGGTTTGACCGGATGGCTCAATCAAGCCTACTCGGCTTTCGGCAGCGACGTGATTGGCGGTTTTGACGGAATGCTCGATGGCTTTCGGAGTTTGCTGCCGTCGGGCGGCGATATCGTGATTTCGGAGGAATCGTCCACCTACCGTCCGGAGATGAATTGGGTCGCCGCGCAACTCCGGCAAAAGCATCCCGAATGCCATTGGCAGGTCGTGGACGCCGAAACCTACCAGCCATCTTCCGGGCGTAACGTCTATCGCTTCTTTGAGGCGTTCGACCTTCCGAATCTCCCAAATGTCTCCGCGTTGATGCGCGCGGCACAGGAAGGCGCGGTCAGGGTTACACCGCCCTTCAAGCCGTATCTCGAGGAGAAGATGTGGTTCGCGCTTTTCTGGATGCGACCGCTCCGTGAGTTCTGGCGGCGAGAACTTGGGGAGAAATATTTTTTGAAATTGCAGGAGGTAATTCCGTACACTTGGCTGCTCGATCCGCGACCGCTGCCGCAGCACGCGGTCATTCCGCGGCTCGAGATCCATGATTGGCGCGAAGCCGGAAAGTTCAGCCAAAAGGAGCGCGACCTCCTGATAAAGGTGAGCGGATTTTCGCCTTTGGGGTGGGGGAGTCGTGGAGTAACGGTCGGGTCTGATGTTCCGCAGACGGAATGGGAAGAGCAAATCGAAGAAGCGCTTGCCAATTTCGAGACCTCGCCGCGAATCATGCAGCGTTTCCACAAGACGCGATTGATCGACCATCGCTATTGGGACAATGAGACCGGCGGCGTAAAAATGATGCGAGGCCGTGTTCGACTCTGCCCATACTTTTTTGTCGAACAGGAGAAAGTCATTCTGCGCGGCGCCCTCGCCACCATCGTTCCCGCCGACAAGAAGCTCCTCCACGGCATGCGCGGCGCGATCCTCGCACCGACCCGCTGTCTTCTGTAGCGGCGGTCTCCGACCGCCGAAATCAGGTAGCCGTCCACTGATTGATTGTTTAGATCGTTGCCTGGCAGTTACGATGATTGGAGGGAACATGACTCCGGCGAAACCTGACAAATGCGGCCAGGGCACAAGGGATGCGACAGCCTTGATTTTGTTGCGGAAAGTCGCCGGACTCGACTGTCGGACAGTGTTAGAAAGCTCACGAAATCCAGCGCGCGATGCCGAAGGCGGCTGCTGCTGCCAGGCTGCCGATGATGCTCGTCTGAAGCGCACTGCGCAGGACGGGTACGCCGGTAAATCGGCCCTTGATGCCGCCGAAGATAACGAGCGCGCATAGCGTAACGACGACGGAAAGACGGAGAGCGCTGCGCGCATCGGAAAGAAACAGATAAGCGCTGAGAGGAATGATACCGCCGACGATGTAAGCGGTGGCAATCGTAAGGGCGCTCTTCCAGGCGCGGCTAGGTTCGGGCTGCTCCAGGCCGAGCTCGAAGCGCATCATGAACGCAACCCAATCCTTTGGACGTTGACGGAGGGACTCGACCACGGTAGCGCATTCATCAGACGAGAGGCCGTAGGTCTGGAAGATATCGCGCACTTCCCGCGCTTCCGCTTCGGGGATACTGGCAATCTCGCTTTCCTCGCGAGCCTGCTCATGAGCGTAGTGCTCGGCATCGCCGCGCGCCGCGAGATAGCCGCCAAGACCCATCGCGATGGAGCCAGCGGCAATCTCGGCGAAGCCTGCGGTCACGATGAGGTGAGTTTGTGAAATCGCTCCGGTCAAGCCGGCGGCGAGGGCGAAAGGCACAGTTAAGCCATCGGACATACCGATCACGACATCCCGGACAGCGTCACCCGCAGTGAAGTGCTTCTCAATATGCGGCGTCATCGGCATGGTTGATCGAAAAGGCGTAGAAGGGTTAACGACCATAGGATCAACCTTGGACAGGCTTCTGGGCAAGATGCATTTCGAGTCCGTCGACCGATGCTACGCCCGCCGACTAAGGTGAATGGCTCGACGCCCGGGGATTAGAGACCCCGAAAGGTTTCGCGAGCAGGCTCGCTCCTACAGGGGCAGACGAGTTCGCGGGTGTAAATCGAGCCGGCGGGTGTGAGCTCGCTGGAATTAAGGCAGAAAGATTCGACGTGAATCATTCCCGCGTCGAAATCGGCATTAGATTTTAGAAATGGCCGCACGGATTCTTCTGAAACATCACGGCAGCGTGCTAGGGTAATGTGCGGATGGAAGGATCGCAGATCGGGCTCGAGCCCCGCTCCGAGGGCCGCTTCTTGGACGCGCTTGTGCAGTTGGAAAAGATGCGGATGACCGGTGCCGACACCGACCCAAAGAACGTTTGGCGGGCCCTTGGCCGGAAACTTTCCCAGGCCTGTAATCGGAAGGAAGAATGCCTTCCAGGCGAGTGCACAGAGATTTCGATTGAGTGCCTCACCGGCCTCGTTCGAAACGTTGCCGAGAAAACTGAGAGTGAGATGCATTTGCGCGGACTCGAGCCAGCGGACGCCGCGCACTTTTGGATCCAAGTCTGCGAGAAGTTTCGTAACGACTGGCAGAAAATCGATACTGACGAAAAGGCGGTTGGTACTCACTCGCGACGGCTTAGCTCCGAGCCAGAACGTGAAACATCGCCGTCCGGATTACCAGGCGGGGGCAAGACGGTGTTAACGAGCTTCATCATATTCCCGGCGATGTTGGGGAAGAGCGCGTTCCCGAGAATTGTGAGGCGAGCCGTAAGCGGAATCGTGAGTGAGGGCGCGCCACGCCGGCAGGCGAAGATGATCTGAGCTGCAGCGCGTTCGGCCTGAACCGAAACGAACGGGAGCGCGGCGGAAACAGAGAACCACGTGTATTCTGCCCGGTGATTGCCCTTGAATCTCGCGCTCACGTGCGAGCCAGTCCGCATCATTCCGGGCGTGACGGTGGTGACGTGGATGTTGTCGCGAGCGAGCTCGGCACGGAGGGCGTCGGACAATCCGACAAGCGCGAATTTGCTCGCACAATAGGGAGCGAGATGGGGCACAGCCATTTTCCCGCCGAGGGAAGCGATGTTGACGATTCGTCCTCCGCCGCGACGCCGAAAGTGTGGGATCGCTTGCATGATCAAATTAAACGGCGCCCAAAAATGCAGGTGCATCGCCCGCTCGAAATCTTCACGGTGCATGTGATCAAGCGGGCCGATTTCAATGATGCCGGCATTATTGATCACGACGTCGAGGCCGCCAAAACGGTCGACGACCTGGTGGACCGACGATTCAGTCTGCGTGCGGTCAAGCAAGTCACACGAGACGGTGAGGACTTCTCCGCCGCGTTGCACCAGCTCGTGGCGGGCTTGCGCCAGTTCATCCGGATCACGGGCGAGCAGCGCGACTCGCGCTCCCTCGGTGCAAAGTTGGCGTGCGAGGACCAAACCGAGTCCGCGCGAGCCTCCCGTGATCAACACGACTTTGCCCGCAAACGAACAGCTCCGGCGAGTCGCTCGCGACAGGATGTAACCTCCCAGCGCCAGTCCGCCGAGGGTAAGAACGAGGGAGCGCTTCATTCAACGAGCTAGACGTTCGATCCGGCCGAGACGGCTGAAATGGATTTCCCCTCCGCGGGCCGTCTCAAACAAAACGCCAGGAAAGCCCCGATCAAACAGAGGAGCGCGGCGACGAGGAACGGCGTCTGGCCATATTCAGAGAGAGGCCTTCTTAAGTCCAACATCAAGAGCCAGCCGCCCAGCAGTGGTCCCAGCAGACGCCCGGTGCTTCCGGCGGATTGCATGACACCGAGCGCGCGTCCCTGCCAACTGCGATCGATCATTTGTGAGGCAAGGCCACTCAAGGGCGGACTCGCAAACCCGCTGCCAAAAGAAAGGCCGGCGCATGCGACCAGGAGCATCGTGAGCGTGTGGCTCGCTGGCAGTAAAGCCAGGGATGCGGCCGTCAAAAGTAGCCCAACGCGAGCCAGCATGATTTCTCCAAATATCTTCACTAGGCGGCCGATCAATCCCCCTTGTACGACGACCGTGAGAATGCCGATAAAGCCAAAGAGATACCCGTTCGCATGCGCGTCGTAACCGAATCGCTTTTCGGTGAAGAGCGCGAAGAGTGTTGTCATGATGGCGAAGCCGACGATGAGAAAAAAATAGGTCGCGACCACCAGGGCAAACATCCATCCGCGCCCGTGGCGAAAGACTTCGGCAATGCTTGCGCCCTCGTGCGGGGCCGCACGGTGGTCGCGTGAGAGGCTTTCCGGCAGAATGAAATAGACCAGAAGCGCGTTGGCGACGGCGAGTCCCGCGGCAAAATAGAACGGCGCGCTGTAGGAGATGCGACTCATCATGCCGCCAATGAGGGGACCGAAAGTAAAACCGAGGCCGAAAGCAGCGCCGATCAGGCCCATGGCCCGGGAGCGTTGCTCAGGAGCAGTGACGTCCGCAATATAGGCTTGAGGGATGGAGATATTGCCGCCGGTGATGCCGGCCAGAATGCGCGCCACGAAAAGGAGCGGTAGCGCGGCTGCCATTCCCATCAGAAGGAACCCCACGGCGGTGCCCACTATGCTCACCAAGAGGACGGGTCGTCGTCCGAACCGGTCGGAAAGCTTTCCGAGGATCGGTGTGAAGATAATCTGCATGCCAGAATAAATGCCGGTAAGCCAGCCGATCGCCATCGGCGTGGCGTGGAATCGCTCAGCATAAAGCGGCAAGATCGGGATAATAATGCCGAAGCCGATCAGGTCGATGAAGACGGTGAGGAAGAGAACGAAAAGGGGTGAGCGTGGACGGGCCATCGAGGAAGTAATGTGAATCGGAACCGCGACCTGACAAGGGGAGGGGAAGGGGTGATCGGCAATCGGTGAATATTTATGACTCGGAGAGCGCTGGCCCTTTCATCATTTCACTTGTCACTAAACACCGCGCCTCACCCGTGTCGGCGATTGAAACGGGCGACTTCGCGCTCCGTCTCGCGGTCGGTTGCCCGTTTCTTGAGATCTGCGCGCTTGTCATGCGCGACTTTTCCCTGTGCCACGCCGATCTCCGATTTCAGCTTTCCGTTCTTCCAATACAAGCTCAAAACCACGAGGGCGCGCCCCGCGATCGCGGTCAAACCGTAAAGTTTTTCAATTTCCTGTTTGTGGAGGAGGAGCCGTCGCACGCGTTTCGCTGCAGGAATTTCATGGCTGGCGCGTTCGTACGGCTGGATGTCGGCATTGTGGAGGAAAGCCTGGCCCTTTTCGATGCGGACGAACGCGTCGCTGATGTTCGCCTTGCCGGCGCGGATCGATTTAACCTCGCTGCCCTTCAGTTCGATGCCGGCTTCGTAGCGCTCGAGAATATGAAAATCGCGCAGCGCCTTGCGATTAAGGATCGTCTCGGTCGCCATGATCGCGCTGGAAACGCGTCGCGGGACTAATTGGCGGCACCGTCGGCAGCGGGTTTCTCAGGAGCCAACTCGTAGGTCAGTTTTCCGGCGATGATCTCTCTAAGGGCGATCTCAGTGAGGGACGAACGCGGAGTGGCTTCGACCAGTGGACGATGACCCAACCCAAGCTGGCGAACGCGCCGGGAGACGACGTTGATCAGCAATTGCTGATTCGGGATCACTTTAGCTGCTTCCTGCAGGAGTTGAGTGGTCATATTTCGCAAAGAACGGACGGCGCGTATCGCATCCGTCGGGAACTGAAGAATGGCTGGCGTGCCGCCTGAAACGACTGGTGGAATGATGTTTGAAGCAAGCATCGTCTGGAAAAAGGAGAATTGTGACTTTGCGTGCGGCGCAAGTCCCTGTCAACCGTTTTGTTAGCGTGATTACGGCTCCGAATTGACTCAAATGAAAAGACACCGAGCGGGTGTCCGTAAAAGGAGGTAAAAGGATTCATTGCCTCAATGAAAAGGACACCGTGTGGAGTGTCCTT
>Ga0209048_10001259_pt1 | contig 26176 bp, 28 predicted proteins | sample FrelakmetCRP12CR_FD_187146 | JGI IMG/M metagenome (GOLD analysis project Ga0209048, IMG submission 187146) | Freshwater lake sediment microbial communities from the University of Notre Dame, USA, for methane emissions studies - CRP12 CR (SPAdes)... | ecosystem: Environmental > Aquatic >... | reverse complement strand
GAATCCGATGAACAAGTTGCTCGCGGCCCTGTTTGCTTCCACGCTCGTCTTCGGCAGCGCCGGCGTCCTGGCGGCCGATCCGCCGAAGGACAAGGCGCCCATGGTGAAACTGGAAAAGCCGGCCGGCGTCACTGCCGAGGCATGGGCGAAGATGACCGATGCCGAGAAGAAGAAGGCCGTCGACGCCGCGAAGGCCGCTGCACCCGCGAGCGCTGCCGCAGCCACGCCGCCGAAGAAGGAGAAGAAGGGCGGCTGCTGAGTTTCAGGAGGCGTCGAACGAAGAAACGGGGAGCTTGCGGCTCCCCGTTTTTCGTTGGCGCGACGCGAGCCGTCGCCGTTCGCGCTAGTTGGCTGTCACCTTGAAGGTGCCGTCCTTCTTAACGTCGATCGGGGCGTAGAGGAACGCGACGTTGTAGCCGGCGTCCTTCAGCTTGTGGTACGCCATCTCGGCCCGGATGCCGGTCGAGCAATGCGTGATGATCCGCTTGTCCTTCGGCACTTCGGCCATCCGCGCCAGCAGTTCCTCGTCGGGGATCAGCATCGCGCCCTTTATCATGCCGGCGTTCGCCTCGTCGGTGTTGCGCACGTCGAGGATGAGGACGCCCGTGGGGGTCGCGGTCGCGACTTTGACGAACTCGTCGTTCGGGATCGAGCCCGGACGCGGCTTCGGCACGTAGGCGACCTTTGTCGCCAGCGCGCCGGTCGTGACCGGGTTCTTCGCGGCCGTCCACGCATCGAGGCCACCGCCCAGCACCGTGACGTTGGGCTGTCCGGATTCCTTGATCACCTGCGCGACCACCAGCGCAGAGTTGCCGCCGTCGCCGTCGTAGACGACGATCGGCGCTTTGAGCTTCGCTGCCGGAAAGCCGGCGACTGCGGCATGCACGGCGGACGGCGGGATCGAAACGGCGCCCGGAATCGCACCTTCGGCGGCGAGCGCCGCAGGCCTTGCGTCGACCAGCACCGCGGGGATCTGCTTGTCGACGAACGCTTCCTTGTAGTGCGGGGCAGCGATTACGCCGACGTTGCGCTCCAGCCACTCGGGATAGCCCTCGCGGTACACCTTGGCGTTGGTGTAGCCGAGCGCCTCGGCCTTGAGCATCGAGTTCGGGCTCATCATGCAGGTGACGCCCTGGCAGAAGAAGATAATCGCGCGATTCTTGTCCTTGGGCAGGCGGTCGACGAACTTGTCCCACGCCGGGTAGGGCAGATTGATCGCCGTCGGGATCGTGCCCTCCTGCACGCGCGGCAGCGGCCGGGAGTCGATCAACGTGTAGGCGCCCTTCTCAGGACCCACCGCCACCAGTCGCACGACCTCGTCGTAGCTGGTGAGCTTCTCCGGCGCGATCTTGATCGGGCCTTTGAACGAGATCAGCGTCGCCGTCTTGACGTTGTTGGCCTCCGCGAACACGATGCGCGCCTCGCGTCCCTTCGCGACGTCCCGCAGCGCTTCGCCGGGCTTTGTCTGTCCGCCATCGACGACCTTCAGCGTGCCCGGGTCGAACCGCACGATCTCGGTCGAGCCGTCGATCTTCAGCTGAATCGCCTGCGACTTGAACGCGACGTTCTCGAACACGCCGCGCAGTTCGGTAGGACCGACGGTATGGCATGTGCCGCAGATCTGCGGCATCCGCGGTTTTGCCGCGGGCGCCTGCGCATTCGCACCGGCCGCGATGGCGGCGAGGGCGATTGCGATGGCAAGTACAACGGGTTTGCGTTCCATGTTGCCTTCTCCGTGAGGCGCGGATGCGCCCCTGCTTACAGGCCGGCGGCGTGCACGATATGGCTCGCCTGGCCGGCGTTGACCATCACCCAGCGCAGCGCAAAGCCGCCAACCAGCACCAGCAGGGCGGGGAGGATCGTATGCGGAATCCGATGTCCGAGTTCGAGGCCCTGCAGCGCCAGCGGCACGAGGATCCCGAGCGCAATGATCACGCCCCAGAACGCCCACGCGTACGGTCCGCTGACGATCAGCGCGGCAGCCGCGATGTGCGACGCAGACGATGTCTGCAGATTGACGACGAGCAAGCCGAGCAGTACGAGCTCGACAGCGAGGAACAGCAGGTCGGCGCGGATGAGCCCGTCGACGGTCCGGCGCTCTGGCGGCTCGTCGCCCAGTTGCTGGCACAGCGCGGAGACCGCACCGCCGATCATTCCCTGCGGCGGCGGGCGACGCGGCAGGAAAATGCTGGCGACGTGCATGGCCGCGGCGCCGGCCGAAAGTCCGGAGACCAGGAACAGCGGCCCGAGAATTGCGCTGTTCCAGAGCGGGCGCGCAACCATCGTGTTGAGCAGGATGCCGGTGTAGATGCCGAGACCGGTGCCCAGCGCGATGTTCGCCCAGCCGAGTGCCTTGACGCGTCCGGCACTAGCAAGCAGCCAGTCGGACAGCCGCTGCAACAGGGGGACACGTTGGCCGAGCCACGGCCATGCCTGCGGCAGGCGGATCAGCGCCGAGGCGAGCAGCGCGCCATAGACCGCGATCAGAACCCAGGAACCCCACGACATCGGCGAGCCCGGCTGGAACGTCAGGAAAACGCGCCAGACATAGAGCTTGTGCGCCAGGTCGAGGAACAGCGCGCCCATGCCCAGGTTGATCAGCACGAACGCGAGCAGCGGCGTGTGCAGCGAAAAGTACGTCCTGGGGTCGTCGCCGCGCGCCGCCCGCAGCATCGCGAGGCCCCCGAGGATCATCATTCCGGCGACCAGGCCGCCTGCGAAGAGATAGACGGGAATCTCCCAGCTCCATACGGCGAGGCTGGGGTCGATCAGCGGATTGTGGCGCGTGGTGGTGATTTCGAACATGGCCATCGCCTTACGTCAGGTAGAAGACCCGAGGCCGGGTGCCGGCTTCGGGCAGCAGCGTGTGGAACTTGCGCGTGCGCAGCAGTTCGTTGACCTTGCTCTTCGGATCGTCGAGGTCGCCGAAGTACATGCAGTGCGTCGGGCAGACCGATACGCAGGCCGGGTCCTTGCCTTCCTTGGTGCGGTGGTGGCAGAACGTGCACTTGTCGACATAGCCGTCGGGGTGGACGTACCGCGCGTCGTACGGGCATGCCGCGATGCAGGCCTTGCAGCCGATGCACTTGTCGGCCGTGACCAATACGACGTGGCCCGGTTCGGCCACATGGCTCGCGCCAGTCGGGCAACAGGACACGCACGGCGGGTTGTCGCAGTGGTTGCAGCGTTCGGAGCGGATCTCCATCGACACCGCAGGGAACTGGCCCCGCACCTCGGTGGTGATCCAGTCGCGGCAGTAGCCCGCCGGGACATCGTTTTCCGTCTGGCATGCGACGACGCAGTCCATGCAGCCGACGCATTTGCGCGTATCGATGACCATTCCGAAGCGGCTCATGTCAGTGCCCGCCCGGCCGCCCGTAGGGCACTGTGCGCCCCCATTGGGGGCAGCGAACGAAGTGAGCATGGGGGTCCATTTATGCCTCCTTCACGAAGGTCACGAAGTTGCTGTGGAGGCTGGTGCCGCCCATGATGGGATCGGTGATGTAGCGCGTGGTCAGCTGCGTCGCGTTGGCCCCTTTCAGGTACGCGTTGCGCAGCGCCTTGCTGGTGTGGCCGAAGCCGTAGACCATGTAGACGCAATCGGGACTGATCCGCTGCGTTGCCTTGACCCGGATGCGGTTGCTGACCACGCCGTCCTGGTTCTTGAGCTGCACGTACTGGCCGTTGGCGAGGCCGGCTTTCGCGGCCGTCGCGGCGTTGACCCAGACTTCGTTCTCGCGCATCAACTGGTAGAGGAGCGGATTGTTCTGCGTGCGGCTGAACGTATGCACAGGCGCGCGCCCGGTGATCAGTGGCAGGTAGCCGTCGGGCGCCTTGGCCGGCGGCATGTAGCGCGGCACCGGGTCGAATCCCTTCGCCTGCAGCTGGTCCGACCAGAACTCGACCTTGCCGGAAGGCGTGTCGAACTTGAGTTCGGCGCCATCCTCCACATAGATCGGCGCGGGCTTGCCCATGATCACGCCGTCGCGCTTCAGTTCCGTCCAGCTCATTCCGGAACTCTCGACGCGGAAGCGCAAGTACTCCTCGATGTCCGCAAACGGCAGGCATTCCGGTATGCCGAGCTTGGCGGCAAGCTGCTTCGCGATCCACCAGTTGGGCTTCTGGTCGTGTGGCGCCGGCATCACCGGCTGGCGCAACGACGTCCAGCCACGGCGGCCGAAGCCGACCTGCAGTTGCTCGTAGCGCTCGAAAAACGTGACTTCCGGCAGCACGACGTCCGCGTACCCGGTGATCTCGCTCGGCATCGTGTCGATGACGACCAGCAGGTCGAGGTTGTCGATGGCCTTCAGCGTCTCCGCGGGATTCGGCAGCGCGTACAGGATGTTCGTTGAATAGACAAACCAGCCCTTGATCGGATAGGGCTTGCCTGTGAGCGTTGCGTCGCGGATGCCGTTGGTAATGCCTTCGTCGGCGAATGGGTACTTCTCGCCGTTCGGATTGTCGGCCATCGGCTTGTCGGACTTCGGCGGCTTCGGCAGCGGATACGGCGCCACCTTCATGCCGGCAGCGAAATAGAGGCCTCCTTTGCGGCCCCAGTTGCCGAGCAGCGCGGAAAGCAGTGCAATCGCGCGGCTGCGTTGCGTGTCGTCGCCGTTCCATGTGACGCGGCGACCGGGATGGATGAGGCTTGCCGGGCGGGCGTTGGCGAATTCGCGCGCCGTGTCCCGGATCAGGTCGACATCGAGGCCGGTTTCCTGCGCCGCCCATTCCGGCGTGTTGTCCTTGATGGCCGCGACGAACTTGTCGAAGCCGTGGCCGTGCTTCTCCACAAATTCGCGGTCGTAGCGCCCTTCGGTCACCAGCACGTTGCACCAGGCGAGCAGCAGCGCCAGGTCGGTTCCCGGGCGTATCGGCAGCCAGTATTTGGCCTTGCTCGCCGCGACGGAAAAGCGCGGGTCGACGACGATGATCGGGATGCGCCGCTCGACGGCGTTCGCGAACTCCTGCACCTGCGTGTTGTGCATGTTCTCGCCCAGGTGCTCGCCGATCAGCACGAGGCAGTTTGTGTTCTCGATGTCGGTGGGTTCGGGCGAGCCCAGCCCGGTGCCGAAGGTCAGCGAGAAGCCCACGTCGCGCGGGCCACGGCATTGCGCGAACGACGAGCCGGCGAAGTTGATCGCGCCCCAGGACTTCAGCGCATGCTGGATGAAGAACTGGCCGATGCCGTGGTTGAATACCGCGACGGACTCAGGCCCGTGTTGCGCCTTGATCTTCTGCATCTTCCCGGCGATGTACGTGAATGCTTCGTCCCACGTGACCGCGGTCCACTCCTCGCTGCCGCGCGCGCCGCGGCGAATCAGCGGCTTCTGCAGGCGATCGGGGTCGTAGTACGCGCCGACGGCGCCGGTGCCGCGCGGACAAAGCCGGCCGCGGCTTTGCGGGTCCAGCGGGTTGCCTTCGAATTTCCAGAGCTTGCCGTCGCGTACGTGCGCTATGCCGCCGCAGCGCCAGAAGCACATTTCGCAGAACGTCGGAATCGTCTTGACGCTGCCCGCCGGAGCGTCGGCGGCTGCCGCAGCTTGCGTGAGCGGATCCCAGTGTGCAGCCGCGGCGGCCGCGCCGAAAGTCGCCGCCGAAATCTTGAGGAAGCGTCTGCGCGATAGGTATTCCATGGGGCCGGTTCGGTCGTTTGGATGCGGTCTCGGACCGGTAGCGTTGGCGCCGAACTGACGGCATCCCAGACGCCAGCACCGATCACAACCGTATTGCATCGCAAAACGGATCCACGGGGTTTGACGTGCGTCACATCGCGCTCACCTAAATTAACTATATGGCGATATAAGAAAATACAGATTGCCCGGGCGCGGAGACTTTCTGCCTCGCCAGGAATCCGTGCCACGGCCCCGGTTACGGCGTGGCCAGGCTAGAAACGCGGGCTGGGTAGCGGAACATCGGCCCGCCGCCATGCGGCGTGCGCCTGCTGCTCGACGACGAGCGCTTCGTCGACTCGTCCGGAACGACGCAATGCGTCGGCGAGGCCGGCCAGCGACCAGCCATTGGCCGGGTAGTGGCGCAGATCCTCGCGATATACGCGCTGTGCATCGTCGTAGCGCCCGGCCGCGAGGAGCGCGGCGCCCAACGCATGCCGGGTTGGCGCGAGCCAAAGGTGCGGCTCGTCGTAGACAAGGGCGTCCTCGATTGCGACGGCCTCGGTCAGCAGCTTCACGGCATCGGCACTCCTGCCCTCGGCGGCGGCCAGGTCCGCCCGGAGGGTGAGCTGGGCGATACGCACGAGCGTGCCAGCCGCATTGATGTTCTTGATCCTGATTTTCTGCAGTGCGGGGTCGAGGGCGATGGCGTCCAGTCGCGCGAGTTCGTCGCGTGCTTCGGGTAATCGGCCGGTCTTGGCATACGCTGTGCCACGCGCGTAGTGCCAGATCGCAAGCGGGTACGGTTCGCTGACGTCGGGCGGCAGCGTGTCCTCGAGGATTTCCCGCCATTGTCCGAAGCGGACGCGAGCGAACAACGGCAGCACCGTGTATTGCTGAAGGATGCCCGTGCTGCGATCGCCGGGCAACGATCCGCACGCAGCCGGATAGGCGGCCTGCGCGGCAGCGAGCGCGACACGGCTCCTGCCCTCCATGGCGGCGGAGGCGTACAGGAAGTGATGGTTGTGGGCGACATAGCCCACGCGGTACGCGCGCTGGGCATCGACCTGCGCGAGATACGCGCGGTCGGCGGCGATCGACACTTCGTTCGCGTGAGAGGCATCGCCGTAACGCCCGACCCGCATGTAGATGTGCGCCGGCATGTGCAGGAGGTGCCCGGAGCCCGGCACGAGCGTCCGCAGGCGGTCGGCGCTTGGGAGCGCGCGTTCCGGATGCGCCGAGCTTTCCATCACGTGGATCCAGTAGTGGTTGGCTCCGGGATGGTCCGGGGCGAGTTGCAGAGCGCGTGCCAGCAGGTCCGTCGCGCCGACTGTCCAGGGCTTGGCGGCGCCGTCGGCCTCCCACCAGTCATAGGGATGCAGGTTGAGTTCCGCCTCGGCCGCCAGTGTGGCGATCTCGGCGTCTCGCGGATGGCGTTGCGCGACCGCGCGCATCTTTGCCGCGTAAGCCTCTTCGGCGACGGGCGCCGCGGGATCGGGATGTCGGGCAGCGAGCGCGGCGATCAGCTCGCGATACCTCGGAGGGGCATGTGCGGCCGCCGCCTGCGCGCGCTGCAACGCCACCGCGACCTCGGTCGCAGCTGCCGGATCCATGTCGGCGTTGATATTGGGCCCCTTGACCCACGCCAAGGCCCAGAAACACGCCGCGCAATGCGGATCCGCTGCCGCCGCCGCCGCGAACGAGCGCGCGGCCTCGACCGGATTGAACCCCCATGCAAGCGTCGTTCCCTGGTCAAAGTAGCGTTGCGCGAGTGCGGAAGAAGTCCCCGCCGCCGGATGATAGGGACGCATCCCCGCAAAGAGCGGGGCGTTGGGCAGCGTGGCCGTCGGGGCTGCTGTTGCGGCAGCGGCGAGGAGGATTAACGTCGCCGAAAGGCAGCGCGACAGGCGCGGCAGATGCCCGCGCCATCCCCGCATTGGGGCAAAACGGTCGTTGCCACGATTTTGCCAGCCCATGCGAATTGAAGTTAGCACATGTCCGGAACACCGGCAGATCGGGCGCGCAGACTTTCCATGACCTTGCGCAACGTGGATCTCGGGCCCGGGGGCTAGGATCCCAATGAGGCGCTTGCGCGCCGCTGCCCTCCACCCCTTGTGGGTAGTGGGGGTATTACCCAACCCGGTTATAGACGCCTGTTCGGAAAAGACAGCTTAATGCATGAGTCGCACTACACGCGCCGGGCGACGATTGCGCGCGCCCATGCGCGGCTAACGAAACGATGGAGGCCCCGAGAGTGAATTTCGACAAGGAACTGGATGCGCGCGGGCTCTCCTGCCCACTGCCGATCCTGAAGACCAAGAAGGCTCTGAAGGACATGGCGTCCGGGCAGGTGTTGAAGGTGACGTCTACCGACAAGGGATCGATCAAGGACATGCAGGCGTTCGCGAGCCAGACCGGCAATCCGCTGCTGTCTTCAGCGGAACAAGCAGAGACCTACGTCTTTTTCCTGAAGAAGAAATAGCCTCGCTGCGCGCGCCGCCCCCATCCCGCCAGACGCAAAGGATTCGCCATGGAAACGCAAACCGAAAGGATGAACATACTCGCGGCTGACGGCGCGCTCGACCGCGCCATCAATGAACGCATCGACGTCCTGCTCGAAAAGCGGCTGGAAGCAAAGCTCGCCGAGATCAAGGCGGCGAAAACGCCGTCGATGACGATCATCGCGACCAAGGGCACGCTCGATTGGGCATATCCCCCGTTCATCCTGGCGTCGACGGCGGCAGCGCTGGGCTGGGACGTGTCGATCTTCTTCACATTCTACGGCCTCGAGCTGCTGAAGAAGGACCTGCGGAAGCTGAAGGTGAGCCCGCTCGGCAATCCCGCGATGCCGATGAAGATGCCGATGGGACCTGCCTGGTTCAAGTCCATCCGCTGGAACATTCCGAACGTCGTGCAGTCGGTGATCCCGGCTTATGAGGCCTTTGCCACCAAGATGATGAAGAAGACGATCAAGAAGACCGGCGTCGCCGACATCGGTGAGCTGCGCAGCCTCTGCATCGAAGCCGGAGTGAACCTGGTTGCGTGCCAGATGACTGTCGATCTCTTCGGCTACAAGCACGAGGAATTCATTCCCGAGGTCAAGGAATTCTGCGGCGCGGCGACCTTCCTGCCCATGGCGAAGGACGCCGACGTCAGCCTGTTCATATGAGACCACGTCCCGTCGAGCGCATTGCATCCGGGACCCGAACCATTCACTAGGGGAGCCGACATGAAGAAGAGACTACTGGTAGTGTCGATGATCGCCGTTATGCCGCTGGCCGCGCAGGCGACCGACGGCTATTTCGCGAACGGCTACGGCATGAAGTCGACCGGCATGGGTGGCGCGGCAATCGCGGTGGCCATGGAGCCGTTCGGAGGCGCGGTCAACCCGGGCGCAATGTCGTTTCTCGACAATCAATGGCAATTCGGCGTCGCCTGGTTCAGTCCACATCGCAGCGCCTCGCGTACCGGTTCGGGCCAGGCCGGCATCGACGGCAGTGTCGACAGCGGCAGCACCAATTTCTTCATCCCGGAGTTTGGCGTCAACTGGAAGTATTCGCCCGATGTCGCGCTGGGTGTTACCGTCTATGGCAACGGCGGGATGAATACTGACTATCCGGGTGGGCAGATTTCCGCACTAAGTGCGTGCGGCCAGTTCCGCGGCGGTCAGGGCGCGCCGTACAACATGCTGTGCGGCAGCGGCAATCTCGGGGTCGACCTGACGCAACTGATCGTCGCGCCGTATGCGTCCTGGCAATTCGTAAAGAATCATTCGATCGGCATTGCGCCTCTCATTGCCTATCAGCGCTTCAGGGCCGAGGGCCTGCAGGTGTTCGACAACCCGGCATTCTCGACCGCGCCGGGGAGCGTGACGAACAACGGCTACAGCGACTCGTGGGGCGTCGGCGCCCGCATCGGGTATATGGGCCAGTTCACGGAGCAGTTCGCGGTCGGCGCAGCGTATTCGACCCGGATCAACATGGGCAACTTCGACAAGTACAAGGGTCTGTTCGCGGAGCAGGGCGGTTTCGACCTGCCGTCGAATTTTACCGTCGGGATGGCCTTCCGGCCGACCAAGGAATGGCTGCTCGCGCTCGACTTCGAGCGGATCTACTACAGCGATTCCGCCTCGGTCAGCAATCCCAGCGCCTCGATCGGTTACTGCGTCCCGCCACAGTTGGGCGGACTCGGCCAGCGCAATTACTGCCTCGGCGGCAGCGACGGCGCGGGCTTCGGCTGGCAGGACATCAACGTCTGGAAGGTCGGCGTGCAATACCAGTTGAACGACCAGTGGACGTTGCGCGGCGGCTACAACCACTCGGACAACCCGATCCGGCCGCAGGATGTGACGTTCAATATCCTGGCACCCGGTGTCGTCCAGAACCAATGGTCGCTCGGAACGACGTACAAGATCGACAACGATTCCGAGATCACCGGCGCGTTCATGTACGCGTTGAACAACTCTGTGACCGGACCCAGCCTCTTCATCGGCTTCGGCGCGCCGCCGACGACGACCGAGACGATCCAGATGAAGGAGTACTTGCTCGGGATTGCCTACAGTCGCAAATTCTGACCTCACTTGCCCCGCGAGCCGCGGGGGTGGCAATGATCGATCGACGCGGCGGGCGCACTCGTGCCCGCCGCGTTTTTTCCCAAGGAGAAATTCGATGCGCACTAACGCTTTGACCTTGGCCCTGATGGCAATTGCATTCGCCGGACCCGCTGCCGCCGCCCCGGTCCTCATGTCCGCCGACTGGGCAAAGGACGCCTGCGAGGCCTGGAACAAGGACCCGGTGCTGACCGATAAACTGGTTGAAAGTGGCTGGGTGAAAAACGACAAGGGGCGCGGATTCAAGGTCATGCAGGTTTATCGCTCCGATTGCGGCGACAAGCCCACCGCGGAAATGCGGATCGCGCTGAAGGACGGCAAGGCGGCGTGTGTCTATGGCGGCGCGCCCGAAACCGCGACGCTGGACAGCGGCGCCGACTACCTGATGAAGGCCGAGACCGTCCGCTGGATCGAGATGGGAAAGGGGGAATACGGTCCGATGTCGGCAATGATTTTTGGACACCTCGGATTCGACGGGCCGAAAATGGAGGCGATGGGCAACATGGGCCCGTTCGGCAATTTTCTGCTGCTCGTCGGCAAGGTGCCCTCGGAATCGAGCGCGTGTCCGGCGAAATGAGCGACCGGCGGCTATAGCACGGTAGTGCTGACGAAGGACAGGGCCTCGATATCGTCCTCCGCGCTGCCCCCGCGCGCGGCGTGCAGTTCGAGTACCAGCGCACAGACGTGTCGCCAGTGCGGAACACCCGCGTCGATGGCCGCGCGGAGCGCGACGCCTTCATCCCCCTCGCGCCAGCAGGCATAGGCGGTGGTAAGCCGCGGAAACAGCGCCTGCCGCAGGCCGTGCAGATTCGCAAACCAGAAGTGCAGCGAGGCTGCGGCGTCGCGCTCCAGCAGCGCCGGAAGGGTGACGAGGCAGTCGGCTAAGTGGTCACGCAGCGCGCGGATGAATAGTTCGGCCCGCCGGCGCACAAGACTGCCGAGCATTACCTCCCATTGCGGTCCGAGGCGGCGACCGGCCTCGCACTCGCCCAATTCGTGCAGGATCAGTGTCTCGGTCTCCGCCTGCATCATGCGGGCGATGGCGTCGTCGGGTGCGCCGGTGAACCCGTAGCCGTCGAGTGCCGACTTGAGCGCGCCTTCGCCGCGCCTGCCCATCCACGCTTCGGCGCGCTCCCACAGCCAGCGCCGCAATGATTCCAGACGCACGTAGATCGTGCCGTTTCGCGTACCGGCCGGCGCCGCCGCCATGTCACGCGCGTATTCGTGGCCGGCGATGAGTACCCGCACTCCGCCGCGCCTTTCCTCGCGTTCGAGCGCCCCAAGGAAGAACTGCGGCTTGCCGAGGCGGCCGATGCCGGCGCCATAGACGAGTCGCTTTCCGACCAGCACTTCGTTGGCGCGCTCGACGTCGAAAGGATCCACGACCAATCCGTCGATCGGAACCGGCACGTGCGCGGCCTGTTCCAGCGACGACCACAATACCTCCCGCTGGGCCATCCAGGTGCCGACCTCCGGCTGCGGCAGCGGTGCGCCGAGCGCGATGCCGCGCTCCCAGCGATACATCTCGCGCATTTCCAGCAGGTAGGTGCACAGCGTCAGTTCGCGGCCGTGCTGCGCGTCCGAGATGTGGCAATTGGTACGGACCGCATCCTGCAGACGGTCGAAATTCGGCGTCATGGCGGGAGATGTCGGCCGCGGCCCCGCCGCGCGACGCTACTCATCGCCGACAACGCCGGGAGCTGCCGCGCGGACCTGGCTCAGCAGGTCCTCGGCTTCGAGTTCGCTGTTGGCGAACACCATCCGGACAACGCAATCTGCTGGAAGGTCCGGGCTCGCACGCAGGAGCTTGGTGCGCGCCGATGCAGTGCGAAACGACTCCTCGCTTCCGGCAGACTCGAGACGCCTGATGGGAAACGTGAAGGTGCGATAGATGTAATAGGGCACGACAGCGTCCTTTCAGGGATTCAGTCGATGTAGCGCTTGCGTGCGTGACGGCTGCCCGGGCGGCTTTTCTGGATCACGACGCCGCGCACCTGCGACAGGTTGCCGATGTGAGTATCGGCATAGGCGGGATTGAGCGCTCGCAGCTTCCAGCCTCCGCCATCCGCGACGAGTTGGCGCATCGTCCATTCGCCGTTCACCTGCGCGACAACGAACGACCCGTCGCTAGCCAGTCCGTCCGGCTCGACGACGATGACCTCGCCATCGACGAATTCCGGCACCATGCTGTCGCCCAGCACCAGCAACGCGAACGACTCGGCACCGGCGCAATCGCCCGGTTCGGGCGCGGCGATGGCGATCGGTATTGTCCTGCGCGCCGTCATCGGTGTTGTCCCGCGCGGCAGTCGCCTACGGAAACCTGGAACGTACGCACGCGACTCATGCGACCGCCGCATGGATCTGTCCGGCGGGCACGCCGGCGGTTTGCAATGCTGCCTCGGCCGCCGCGACGAACGCTTCGGGTCCCGCGACATAGACATCGCATACGGCAAGGGGCAGCGGCGCTGCCAGCTCGCCGACGAGGCGTGCCGCGCCCGCCGATGGATCGTCCGCCGTTTGCGCGACATAGCGGAACTGGTCGAAGGCTTCGGCCCAGGCACGGCACTGGTTCGCGAGGTAGTGTCCGTCCCGGTGCGTTGCCAGCCAGCCGAGCGCCAGCGACTCGGCCGCATCGACGGCCATCGCGTGCTCAATGAGACTCTTGATCGGCGCGAATCCCGTGTCGCACGCCAGGAACGCGAGAGGCCGCTCGCCCTCCCAGAGAATGAAATCGCCGACCGGACCGGCGAGGTTGATCGTGCTGCCGGCAGCGAGCGTGCCGTCGAACAGCAGTCCGGCGAACCGATCGTCACCGTGGCGGCGGATGTGGAAGTGCAGGTTGCGCTCGTCGCACGGGCAGCTGGCGATCGCGTACGTGGCCTGCGCCTCCCTGCCGCCGGCGGCGGCGCTCAGCGTCACGCTCTGCCCGGCGAGGAAGCGCAGCCGTGTGGTCCTGGGCGTTTGCAGGTGCAGGTGCAGCGTATCCGGGGCGAGCGGTTGCACGCCGCGCAGCCGCACCGAGAGCTGCTGATCCGGAATGTCGCGCGGTCCGTGTGCCTCCAGCGTCTCGAGGACGATCTCGCTCGAGGCGGCGGAATGCACGCACAGCAGAACGTGGCCCTGCAGCCGTTCGGCCTCGGACAGCGGGTAGTCGTGCGGCGCGACCTTGGTCACGTCGCCCGAGATGACGCGCGCCTTGCACAGGCCGCAAGTGCCGTTGCCGCAACCGTAATTGAAACTGAGCCCTGCCTTGAGCCCGGCCTGCAGCAGCGTGTCGCGTCCCTCGACGAAGAACTCGCGCCCGCTGGGCCTGACGGCGACGTGGGCGGACACAATTTTGAGCATGTCATCCATGATGGCGATGGGGTCGGCGGTTTCGGTGGCCAGCACGTCGGCGAGCCCGTTTTCGAGAAAGATACGCAACTCGCGCAGCGCGGCTTCGGGCGCGCCAGCCACGGCGTCGTCGATGCGCCGCCGCGTCGCGACTACGAGTTCATGGTAGCGCGACAGATGGCGGCGCGTGTTCGCGAGTTCCTGGCTCTGGGCGAACAGACGCTGCGCCAGCACCTCGCGGCCCGGGAGCGTGCGTTCGAACACCCGCCGCCCGAACGCTTCCTCCTTCAGCCGCGCCACGCGCTCGAACGCGCCGGATTCCTCCAGATTCAATTGCGGGTAGAGCGCCAACAGCCCGGTGGTGGACACCATCCCGTCATTCGCTGCCAGCCGGCCGTCGCGGATCTCGCGCTGCAGCTCGCCGCGCGGCACGCCGATCAGGCGCGCCGCCCGCGAAAGCGTCAGCCATTGCGTCATCCCGTGTCGGCCTGGATGCGGTCGTAATACCTCGCGCGATAGATGAGGCGCGGTTGCGAAGGATCGTCGACGAAAGCCGACCGGTCGTGCAGAACGTTGTTGCAGAGCAGCCCCATCCCCGGTTGCAGCGTCACGCGGTGAATGCAATGCGAGTTGCCGGCGAGAATGCCCTCGAGGCACGTCGCCGCTTCGCGCACCACCTTGGCGTCCTTCCACTCGATGCTGCGGGTGCGTGCGGTATAGCGCATGTGCAGCGCACCGCTGTCGGGGTCCACCGAAAACACCGGCCCGGTCTCGGCGGCGCGGACGACGCCGGCGTCGTCGGTGCGCGCGGGAATGGTCATGGCGTCAGGCTGCATGAGCGCCGCCACGAGGGCCGGATCGACATCCCGCAGCAGCAGGTAGGCGATCTCGTGATCGAGCAGCCTGTTCTCGCCGCCTGTCGCGGCGTTGCTCACGCAGTGCAGGATCATGGCCCGGATGCGCCGATCCGGCGGGTTGTAGTAACCGTCGGTGTGCCAGCGGATCGCACGGTTCGTGTACGGTATGTAATCGCCGCGGCCGGCATCGCCGCTGACCGTCACGCTGCTGATTCCGTCGTCGTCGGCGAGCCAGTTGTGGTCGAGGCGGAAGACGCCGAACTGGTGCGCCAGCAGGCGCGGCAGGTCCTTGTCGGGAGTCGTGTCGGGACAAGCGTAAATCACCATGTTGGCGCGGGCGCAGCGGTCGGCGAGCGCTCGCCGTTCTTGGCGGGTTAGCGCGCGCGGATCGCGCACCTCCACGATGAGGTCGGCCAAGTTCGCCGGATAGCGCGCGAGCTTCCCGGCACGCCACGCCCGGTAGGCGCGCTCGTTACGCAGGTCGAACGGATCGTCCGGGCAATTGGCCGGGTCGCGTTGCCGGGCGACCTGCATCACGTCATTCACCGGTGGCTCGCGCGCCGCGCTCCCGCCGGCGTGGCGTTTGGTCGAGGAGGCCGGCCATGCCGCGGTGCAGGTTGGCCGCGGCCTCGGGTGCTTCGACCTCGATCACCTGCGAAATTGCCCACGTCCGGTCCCGGTCGGTCATGACATCGGCGACGCGATGGCCAAGAAAGCACAGGAAAGCGTAGTCGGGGCCCTCCGCGGACCACTCGAAAGGCTCGCTTGCCTTCGCGCACTCGTTGACGATCGCGATGAACCGGCTCTTGACGTTGTCCGCGGACTCGGCGCCGAGGAGATCGGACTCGTTTTCGGCGAGGATACCTCCCACGCGATTGGCCAGGGTCGTCGTGAAAGCGACACGCCATGTCTCGTCGCCACGGCGGTGCGCGAACCGGTCCGCACCGAGCGAAAGGAACGCCAGGAATTCCGCCATGAACGCGAAATAGCGCGGACCCGGCGGCAGGTCGAAGCGTGCGGCGCGCATAGTCTTAAGCGAATTCTGCGCGATGCGCCAGACGATGAATGCCGCCGCGTCCGCGATCTCTTCAGCGGATTTCGGCTTGCCTTCCTTGAACCACTGACTCTTGATGCGCATCAGGACTTGCCGATGTAGAACTCGAATTCGCCCGGCCCGACCTCGTCCGTGTCGAGCAACCGGTAGCCGGTTGCCTTGACCCAGTCGGCGACATCGTCGGCGACGCCCGGGCAGTTGCTGACGAGCTTCAGCGTTTCGCCGACGCGCATGCTGCCCAGCAGCTTCTTCGCCTCCACAACCGGGCCGGGGCACACGACACCGCGCAGGTCGAGCACGGCGTTGGGCGAAATGTGCTGCGTGCGCCCGCGGCGGATGTAATAGGCGCTGCTGCCGTCGACACGGCGCTCCGTGCGCGCGATCTTGTTGTCGGTGTACCTGCTCCATGCGAAGAGGTCGTCCTGCGTGCCGGGGCAATCCGAAAGCAGCAACAGCACTTCCCCGGGGCGCAGGTCGTCGACGATTTTCTTGGCGCCGAGCAGCGGCGCGGGGCAGCTCGTGCCGCGCATGTCGAGGGTCACGGCGGGGACGGGGAGGGGGTCATCGGTCATCGTCGGTCTCCTGCCGCTGGCGCGATTGCCTGCTGCGCGCTGGCGAGCCGTCAGTATCCACCCTTGCCGAAAGGTTGGGGCAGCCCGGCGACCTTGGCCCCCTGCTTGGCCGGACCGACCGGGAACAGGTCGTACAGGAACTTGCTGTCGGCGTCCGGCCGCAGCGCCTGGAAGCCTTTCAGCATGTTGCGGAAGTTCGGCGAATGGCCGTGTTCCTGGTACTCGGCACGCAGGAACCGGATGACTTCCCAATGCGCGTCGGTCAGGACAATGCCTTCGACCGCCGCGATCGCCGCGGCCACTTCATCCCGGTAATCGGGTTCAAGCACGTAGCCGTCGCCGTCTGTCGCAAGTTCGACGCCGTTGACCGTGTATCCCATCGCAAGCCTCCGTGCTTTTCAAATGTCCGGCCCCGGGTGTCCCGCAGCCACGATTCATTCCTGTATTCCGGCGATTGCCTTTGCCGGAACGAAGATTCCCCAGCCCAGACGACGGTCCCCGCCCAGACCCTCGCATTGGATGCGCAACGAGTCGACCATGCCCAGGCCATGCAGCGTCAGCGCGAACCCGGCGATGTTGCGTTCACCCGCGGTCCCCTGGCGGCGTCGACCTGAAATGAAACCGCAGTCGATGCCCATCCGCTGCAACGACCGTGCGACATCCGCTTCGAACGCGGCATCGTCGCCGGCGTCGGTGGCCACCCGGTAAGCGGACAGCGTCCCGCTGGGTCGCAGCGTTCGTGCATTGCCTTTGCCTACTCGCAGTGCGCTGCCGCCGACGTCGAAACCGGCGTCCTGCAGGAGCAACGCGTCGGGCAATCGCGCCGCGGGCAGTCGCAGCACCAGCTTGGCGCGCTGCGCGAGGAGCGCGATGCCATAGGACGTCTGCACGGTGCGCAGCGGGTGGATGCCGGCCAACGCCTCAGCTGCGAACCACGGAAGCTTGCCCTCGACCGCGCGCAGAAGCGGCCAGTCATGGTTTGCAGGAACACTTGTCCCTTCGACGCTGAATGCCACGTCGACGACCGGCGCATGGATTTCCGGCACGGGCATTCCATCGTCGCGCGTGGCCGCGGCGTCAGGTGGCCAAGTCGGATGCTGCGGACGACTGGGCATCGGCCCAAAGCTGCATCGCCGCGCCCCACTGGCGCGCGGTCTCCGCATCGATGTCGAAGATCGTGAACCGCGTCCGCTCGCGGATGCGGATCCGCAATAGGTTCATGCCGCCGCCTTCATACAATATGTCCTGCAACTCGATCGTCTGTCCGCCGAGCGGGACGCTGAACTTCTGGAGTGGGGTGATTTGCACGGTGGCCCGATGGTTCGTTGCGAGCGGTCCGGACGGTCGTCATTTCTTGAGCTTCATGATGCCCAGCGCATTCATCACCATCTTTTCGAACAGGGGTTCTGTCGTTCCGGATTTCATCTTGCGGAGGAAGTATTTCTCGAAGCCCACCTTGGCCATGTGCACCCACTTGCCCTCGGCGAACCAGTTCACGTTGCGGGGCGGAATCTGGGGCAGGGCGACGAATGCGACGCCGGTGTCCCCGAAATCAGCAAGGCACACGGCATTCCATGTCGCCCGCGTGGCAAGCTCGGCGCCATCCAGCGCGGCGCGGATGTTGTGCGCGGTCGCGGTCACCATCGACTCGATCATGTAGCCGGTCTTCGGGGCGCCGGTGGGCACGGGCGTCACCTCGACCGGCGGGATGGCCACGCATACGCCTACGGCGTAAATGTTCCTGAACTTGGGATTGCGCTGGAACTCGTCGATCAGAATAAAGCCGCGCGGGTTGGTCAGGCCTTCGATCCCGAAAACGGCGTCCACGCCCTTGAACGCGGGCAGCATCATCGAATAGCTGAACGGCAGTTCGTGCTCCTTCTTCGGCTTGCCTTCCTCGTCGTGCTCGGTGACGAAAATCTTGCCCGGCTCCACGCGTGTCGTCTTGGCATTGCAGATCCACTTGATGTGACGTTCGCGCATCGCCGACTCGAGCAGCCCCTTCGAATCGCCGACACCGCCCAGGCCCAGGTGGCCGACGTAGGGCTCGGCTGTAACAAAAGTCATCGGCACCTTGTTGCGGATCTTGCGCCGCCGCAGGTCGGTGTCCATGATCATCGCGAATTCGTACGCCGGGCCGTAGCACGATGCGCCCTGCACCGCGCCAACGACGATGGGCCCCGGATTCTTGACGAACTCCTGCCAGCTCTTTTCGGCCTCGACCGCGTGGTCGACATGGCAGATCGACTGAGTGTGGCCGCCGGACGCGGCTGGTCCCAGCCCGGGAATTTCATCGAAGGCCAGCTTGGGTCCGGTGGCGATAACCAGGTAGTCGTAGGCGATGCTGCTGCCGTTGTCGAGCTCAAGCCGGTTCTCGGCCGCGTGCAGGCGCTTGGCGCCTACAGGAATGAAGTCAATCCTCTTGCGCTTGAGCGAAGGGCCGATGTCGAGCTCGATGTTTTCCCGGGTCCGCCAGTTCACGGCGACCCAGGGATTGCTCGGAACGAAATGGAAGCGCGGGTTGTTGGAGACGACGGTAACTTTGTCTTCCTTGCGCGCAAGCTCGCGCATCTCGTAGGCCATCGGCATGCCGCCCAGGCCGGCGCCCAGGATGACGATATGTGCCATGCTTTCCTCCCGCCGCGCCGATGCGCGGTTTGTGATGGTCCCAAAGCGGAATGCGGCCGGCGGCCGCATGGCCGGACCATCGGTAAAGACTGTGTATTGGGCGAGCTTTGGCGTCGCCCCGTCCATAGCCACGGCGAGCTATGGGCCAATACTCCCTCTGGGTGATTTCCAACCCACGCCATCGGGCTTATTCAGAGTAACCGGCCGGAGTGATGGCGCAGAGACGCGCGTGCACCCTAGTATCTTCGGCTACGTTCGGGTGATTTGCATTGGCCGTGCCCGGGATGCGGCAGGTTTTGCGGAGGAGGAAAGGTCTATGGCAAAGAAAGCGTATCCGACACCCATGCTCGACCAGCTTGAGGGCGGTCCGTGGCCGAGCTTCGTCACGGGACTGAAACGCCTCGCCGAGGACAAGGATTACGTCGTCGACCTGCTGGGCCAGCTCGAGCTCTCCTACAAGACCCGCAAGGGCTACTGGAAGGGCGGCACCGTCGGGGTGTTCGGGTACGGGGGCGGCGTCATTCCCCGCTTTACCGAAGCCAAGGACGAGAACAACAAGCCGCTGTTCCCGGCCGCCGCGGAGTTTCACACGCTGCGCGTGATGCCGCCCGCCGGCATGCACTACAACACCGACGTGCTGCGCAAGATGGCGGACATCTGGGAGAAGCACGGCTCCGGCCTCATCGCGTTCCACGGCCAGTCGGGCGACATTATGTTCCAGGGCGTAACCAGTGAGAACGTGCAACCGGCGTTCGACGCGATCAACGAACTCGGCTTCGATTTGGGCGGTGCCGGTCCGGCGGTGCGCACGTCGATGTCCTGTGTGGGCGCTGCGCGCTGCGAGCAGTCGTGCTATGACGAGGCCACGGCGCATCGGACCATCATCAACAGTTTCCTGGACGACATTCACCGTCCGTCACTGCCCTACAAGTTCAAGTTCAAGTTCTCCGGCTGTCCGAACGATTGCATGAACTCCATCCAGCGGGCCGACCTCGCGATCATCGGCACCTGGCGCGACAACATCCGCACCGACGAGGTGTTGGCGAAGAAGTGGTTTGCCAAACACGGGATGAACGAGCTCGTGAACGACGTCGTCGCGCGCTGCCCGACCAAGGCGATCCAGCTGAAGGAGATCAAGGACTTGAAGGCAGGCGGAACTGTGTCGGCCGTCGCCGTCAACGATACGCACGGCCTCGAGATCGACAATCGCGACTGCGTGCGTTGCATGCAGTGCATCAACGTGATGACCGGCGCCCTCGCGCCGGGCAAGGACAAGGGCGCGACGATCCTGTGCGGCGGCAAGCGCACGCTCAAGATCGGCGACCTGATGGGTACCGTCGTCGTGCCGTTCATGAAGCTCGAAAGCGACGAGGACCGGGAGAAGCTCGTCGAGCTGGGCCATCAGATCATCGATTTCTTCGCTGAGAACGCGCTCGAGCACGAGCGCACCGGCGAGATGATCGAGCGCATCGGCATTGTCAACTTCCTCGAGGCGTTGGGCATCGACGTCGATCCGAACATGGTTGCCGCCCCGCGCACCAATCCCTACGTCCGGACGGACGGCTGGGACGAGGAAGTCGCCAAGATCAACGCCAAGAAAAAAGTTGCCTGAGGAAATGCCATCATGAGCCAACCCCAGATGCGGCGGGCAATCGAGAGCGGCGTGCCAGACAACCGGCAGTTCCTGCACCCGCTGCTCATCAAGAACTACGGCAACTGGAAGTACCACGACCGGCCGCGCCCCGGAGTCCTGCACCACGTCTCGCATTCCGGTGACGAGGTCTGGACGGTGCGCGCAGGCACGCAGCGGCAAATGGACGTGTTCACGATCCGCAAGCTGTGCGACATCGCCGACCGCTTCGCCGAAAGCCATGTGCGATTCACCATCCGTTCGAACATCGAGTTCATGGTGTCCTCTTTCGCCAAGGTCGGGCCGCTGATCCAGGAACTCGAGGCCAGCGGCTTCCCCGTCGGCGGCACCGGCAACTCGGTGTCGATGATCGCCCACACGCAAGGGTGGCTGCATTGCGACATCCCGGGTACCGATGCGTCCGGCGTCGTGAAGGCGTTGATGGACGATCTCTACGATGAATTCCGGCGCGAGGAGATGCCCAACCGCGTGCACATGTCGACGTCGTGCTGCGAGATCAACTGCGGCGGCCAGGCGGATATCGCGATCATTGTCCAGCACACCAAGCCACCAAAGATCAACCACGACCTCGTGGCCAATGTCTGCGAGCGGCCCGCCGTCGTCGCGCGCTGTCCGGTCGCCGCGATCCGCCCGGCGATGGTGAACGGCAAGCCGTCGCTCGAGATCGACGAGAAGAAGTGCATGTGCTGTGGCGCGTGCTATCCGCCATGCCCGCCCATGCAGATCAACGATCCCGAATATTCGAAGCTCGCGATCTGGGTGGGAGGCAAGAACTCCAACGCTCGCGCCAAGCCGACGTTCATGAAGATGGTCGCGGCGGGGCTGCCCAACAATCCGCCGCGCTGGCCCGAGGTGTCGGAGGTGGTGAAGCGGATCCTGCATGCCTACAAGAGTGACGCGCGGGCGTGGGAACGGATGTCCGACTGGATCGAGCGCATCGGCTGGCCGCGCTTCTTCGAGAAGACCGAGCTCCCGTTCACCAAGTACCTGATCGACGACTGGCGCGGCGCGCGGGCGAACCTGAACGCCTCGACGCATATCCGGTTCTAACCGCAAGCCCGGGCGCACAGATGAAATTCGGCATCCTGGTCAACGAAGGCCCGTACCAGCATCAGGCCAGCGATTCTGCCTACCTGTTCTGCAAGGCGGCGCTGGCGAAGGGGCACGAGATCCAGCGCGTGTTCTTCTATCACGACGGAGTGAACAACTCGTCGCGGCTGACCGAACCGCCGCAGGACGACCGCAACGTCGTCGCGCGCTGGTCGAAGCTTGCGGCAGACCACGGCGTGGACCTGGTCGTCTGCGTGGCTGCGGCGCTGCGGCGCGGGATCAAGGACGAGAACCTGGCGCCTGGCTTTCGCATCTCGGGCCTCGGCCAGCTGGTCGAGTCCGGCATCCAGTCCGACCGGCTGGTCGTGTTCGGAGACTAGGATGACCGAGGGAGTCGCCAAGAAGTTCATGTTCGTCAATCGGACCGCGCCGTACGGTACGGCCTACGCTTTGGAGTCGCTCGAAGTCGTGCTGATTACGGCGGCGTTCGACCAGGATGTCTCGCTCGTATTCGTCGAGGACGGCGTCTGGCAGCTGAAGAAGGGCCAGCAGACGAAGGGCATCGAAACCAAGAACTTTTCCCCGACCTATCGGGCACTCGAGGGCTACGACGTCGAGAAGCTCTACGTCGAGCGCGCTTCGCTGGAGGCGCGCGGATTGACGGAGGCCGACCTGATCGTCGACGTCACGGTCCTCGACGCCGGCGACCTCGGCAAGCTGATGGCCGAGCAGGACGTGGTCCTCTCGTTCTGATCCAGGCGAACTTCCCGTGCTCAACATCGTCAACAAGTCGCCGCTCGACCGCAGTGCGCTCGACGCCTGCCTGCGCATCGCCGCGCCCGGCGCACTGCTGCTGATCGAGGACGGCGTGTACGCGGCCGTCCGCGGCACGGCAGCGGCTTCCCGGATCACCGCGGCGCTCGCCCGTTTTCGCGTCTATGCGCTGCTGCCCGACCTGGAGGCGCGCGCCGTTGCGGACCGCGTCGTCGACGGCGTTACCACCATCGATTACGGCGGATTCGTCGACCTCGTGGCAGAGCACAACGCCTGCCAGTCGTGGCTCTGACGAAACCGTTCCAGAAATTCCAACGCCCCTTCAGGAGAACCGCATGCCCATGATCGACGTGAACGGCAAGACTTTCGAAACCGACGAGGAAGGCTATCTCGTCAACCTGGCTGACTGGAACGAGGACCTTGCGAAGCATATCGCGGTGGCCGAGAACGTCGAGATGTCGCAGAACCACTGGGAGGTCGTCAACTTCCTGCGCAAGTATTACGAGGAGTACCAGATCGCGCCGGCCGTACGGGTGCTGACCAAGGCGATCGGCAAGCAGCTCGGCCCGGAGAAGGGCAACAGCCAGTACCTGTACGAGCTCTTCCCCTATGGTCCTGCGAAGCAGGCGTGCAAGATCGCGGGCCTGCCCAAGCCGACCGGCTGCGTGTAGGGACGAACGAGCGGACACCGCGATGACAGCTTGCGGGGGGCCCGATCGCCGCCGCCCATCCCAGCGATGACGCCCGCGACGATCCTGTTTGCGTTGCTGTACTACGCCGCGTTCCTGGTACTGGCAGCGGGAACGGTGTTTCGTATCTACAGCTACGCGCGCGTCCCCGCGCCGCTCAAGATCCCGACCACACCCGCGCCGGTCACCCGGGGCGGTGTGGCGTTGCGCCTCGTGCGCGAGGTCGTGCTGTTCGAGAGTCTGTTCAAGGCCGGTATCTGGCTTTGGCTGTTCGGCTGGCTGTTCCATGCCGGCCTGGCGCTGGTGCTGGCGCGGCATCTGCGCTATTTCACCGAGCCGGTTTGGGCGTGGGTCGCATTCCTGCAACCGTTCGGCATCTACGCCGGATTCGCGATGACCGCCGGCCTTGCCGGCCTGCTGATCCGCCGCTTCTTCGTCGCTCGCGTCCGCTTCATCTCGACGCCGTCCGATTTTCTGATGCTGGCCTTGCTGCTGGCCATCGCGCTGTCGGGACTGGCGATGAAATTTGCCGCGCACACGAACATCGTCGGGGTCAAGACGTTCTTCCTTGGCCTTCTGTACTTCGACTGGCAGCCACTGCCGGCCGATGCCGTGCTGTATCTGCATCTGGCCTTGGTCGCGCTGCTGATGCTCGTGTTCCCGTACAGCAAGCTGCTGCACGCGCCGGGAATCTTCTTTTCGCCGTCGCGCAACCAGGTTGACGACCCGCGCGAGCATCGCCACCTCGCGCCGTGGGCGGCGCGGCTCGACCCGAAGAACTGACGATGGCCGCCGAAATCACGGTGCCCAAGCTGCGCGCCGAACCCGGCGCGCCGCAGACGCTCATTCCCGGCGCGATGGCCGCGTCGACGCCCTATGTCGCCACGGATAAGATGCAGCAGGCGCTGGGGTTCCCGGGCCAACTCGTCGACGGCTGGCAGGAGAAGACGATTGGCCGGATGGGCGAGCTGCTCGACAAGTATCGGTCGCTCAAGGTGTACATGGACGCCTGCGTGCACTGCGGCGCATGCGCCGACAAGTGCCACTACTTCATCGGCACCCAGGATCCGCTCAACATGCCGGTTGCGCGGCAGGACCTGATGCGCAGCGTCTACCGCCGCTATTTCACGCTGCCCGGCAAGTTCTTCCCCAAGCTCGTCGGCGCGCGCGACCTGACGAAGGAAGTGCTCGACCAGTGGTACACGTATTACAACCAGTGCTCGGAGTGCCGGCGCTGTTCGGTGTTCTGCCCGTACGGAATCGACACCGCCGAAGTCACGATGGCCGCGAAGGAGATCATGGACGTCGCGGGTCTCGGGCAGAAATACAGCAACGAGATCATCGGCAAGGTGCACCGGATCGGCAACAACCTGGGCCTGCCGGGGCCCGCGCTCGCCAATACGCTGGAGGGCCTCGAGGAGGACGTCAAGGAGGAAACCGGGCAGGACGTCCGTTTCCCTCTCGACGAAAAAGGCGCGGAAGTTCTGCTGGTCACGCCGTCCGCTGACTTCTTCGCCGAGCCGCATGTCGACAGCCTGATCGGATACGCCAAGGTGTTTCACGCCGCCGGCATTCGCTGGACGCTGTCGTCGCACGCATCGGAAGCCGGCAACTTCGGCCTCTTCATCGGCAACTACGACCAGCTGCAGAAGATCGCGCTGCGCATCCGCGAGGCGGCGCTCGACCTCGGTGTCAAGCGCATCGTCGTCGGCGAATGCGGCCATGCGTGGCGCGTTGCCTACAGCTACTGGAACACGCTGACCGGCATCGGCGCCGGTGGCACGGACCCGTTCGCGCAGATGCTGCAGCGCCAGCTCGATTCGCGCTACCGGCAGCCGATGCACATCTGCGAGCTGACGTGGGACCTGATCGGCCGCGGCGCGCTGACGTTCGACAGGGAAGCCAACGACCACCGCATCGTTACGTTCCACGACTCGTGCAACGTGGCGCGCGCGTCGCGGATGGGCGACGCACCAGGCGGGCAGTTCGAGATCCCGCGCGCCATCATCCGCGCCGTCACCAACCACTACGTCGACATGGAGCGCGGGACCACGCGCGAGCAGACGTTCTGCTGCGGTGGTGGCGGCGGCCTGCTGACCGATGAGCTGCTCGACCTGCGCGTGAAGGGCGCACTGCCGCGAATGGAGGCGCTCCAGGACGTGGTCGACACGCACGGCGTCAACTTCATGGCGACGATCTGCGCGATCTGCAAGGCGCAGTTCTCGAAGGTGCTGCCGTACTACGGATTCAAGATGGGCATGGTCGGCGGCGTGCATCAGCTCGTCAGCACGGCGATCAGGCTCGGCGACAGGCATTGACCGGCGGCCCTCGAGCCGACCGACATTAGAGCAATTGACCGGAGATCAGGCGATGTCCACACCCCCACGCCAGACTGTCGAAAAACTCACGTTCCGCCGCTACAAGGATGGCGAAACGAAGTGGGACTCCTGGCGCGACCAGATTTTCCAGGCGAGCTATACGCACAAGTGCCCGACCTACATCCAGTCCACACCGCCGTGCCAGGGCAGCTGCCCGTCGGGCGAGGACATCCGCGGCTATCTCAATATCGTGCGCGGAATCGAAAAGCCTCCCGCGGGGATGAACTGGCAGGAATACGCGTGGCGCCGGCTGACCGACGCCAATCCTTTCCCGTCGGTAATGGGCCGCGTGTGCCCGGCGCCGTGTGAAACCGGCTGCAATCGCAACGAGGTCGAGGACCACGTCGGCATCAATTCGGTCGAGCACTTCCTGGGCGAGTACGCGATCGCCAACAAGCTCGCGTTCACCGCCGTGCCCGCCACCAGTGGCAAGAAAGTCGCGGTGATCGGCGGCGGACCCGCGGGTCTGTCGTGCGCGTTCCAGCTTGCGCGGCGCGGCCACGAGGTCACGATATTCGACGAGCACGAGCACCTGGGCGGGATGATGCGCTACGGCATCCCGGGCTTTCGCACGCCGCGCGAGGTGCTGGACGCTGAGATCCAGCGCATCGTGGACATGGGAATCAAGACGCATCTCAAGTGCCGGATCGGCACCGACGTGACGCTGGACATCATGCGCAAGGATTTCGATGCGGTGTTCCTCGGCATGGGCGCGCAGTCCGGGCGGCCGCTGCCGGCACCCGGCGGCGATGCGCCGAACGTCGTCACCGCAACGTCGTTCCTGAAGGCATTCAACGATGGGCGGCTGCAGCACGTCGGCAAGCGCGTTGTCGTCATCGGCGGCGGCGACACGTCGATTGACGTCGCCACCGTCGCCCGCCGCCTCGGTCACATCGAGCACCCGCAGCCCACCGATTTTCCCGAGCGCGCGATCGCCGGCCACATGGCCCACGACGTGGCGTCGGTGTCGGC
>Ga0209048_10001258_pt1 | contig 26189 bp, 21 predicted proteins | sample FrelakmetCRP12CR_FD_187146 | JGI IMG/M metagenome (GOLD analysis project Ga0209048, IMG submission 187146) | Freshwater lake sediment microbial communities from the University of Notre Dame, USA, for methane emissions studies - CRP12 CR (SPAdes)... | ecosystem: Environmental > Aquatic >... | reverse complement strand
GGGACGACAGCAGGTGTGACTAACTCTTAGGGACAATCCTCGGGTAAGCTCGAAAATATTATGAAGATTCAAAGGACCCGCAGGGCCCCCAAAACCGTAACGACCATGACGCACGCATTGACACGCCGCTGCCTACTCGCCATTGCGATGCTAGCGCCCACGCTGGGGGGCGCCGTCACACCATCCCCCGGTTGCGGGAAGACGCTCGCCAGCGGCAAGTACCAGATGACGGACCAGAACGTAATCCGGGCCTACCGCGTTTTCGTGCCATCGAGCTACAGGCCCAGCACTGCGTACCCTCTGGTGATGGTATTCCACGGTTGGGGAGGCAACGAGAACGAGTTTCTCGGCGACAAGAACGTCACCACACTTGCTGACCAGCGGGGATATATTGTGGTGGCACCGCGAGGACTCGGGTCGGCCTCCCCCGATTCAAATCCCAACTCGTGGTCTTTCCGGGGATCGACAACAGGGCTCTCGGAAACAAGCGAAGGCGGTGCTATCTGTGATCCGGCGCACACTCCGAATTTCACTTATCCGTCGTGCAAGAACATCGCACGCAACACTTGCTCTTGGACGCAGTGTCAGGCCGATGACGTCGCCTTCGCGCTCACGTTGGTGAGCGATATCGAATCCAGGGTATGCGTCGATACCACCAGAGTCTTCGCGTCCGGAGGGTCGAACGGCGGGATGTTTACCTGGGAGCTGGGCCAGAACGCCGCGAGCGCACCGATTTTCCGGGCGATCGCATCACTGATAGGATTGCCGCATCGCGGTTACCTCGATATGCCGGGGAAGACGGGCAGTATGCCGGTCTTGGTGATCACCGGTACGCGCGATACCACCGTGCCACCCGGGGAGTGGGAAAACACAAGCTATACCACGACCAGCGACGGTGACAGATACTACTACACCGGAGCGTCCGCCATTACCCAGCGCTGGGGAACCGCGAATGGCTGTCCCTACAGCGGCGCGCCTGCCGCTTCTTTCAACACAGGAACCACTCGGGCGGATTGCCGCACCTATTGCGGCCGCAATGGAGCCGGATGGTCTGGAGGCTCAGCAGGCAGCGGCTGGCCAAACGTGCTCGACTGTCGGGCTGCGATGGGACACACCTACAGCCTCGGCTGGTCGTGGAAGCTGATCCTTGATTTCTTCGACGCCCACGCACGCTGAGGGCGCGTCGGCGCTCGATCGCTGGCGCTGGTTTTTAGCGAGGATCGGCGACAACGTCTACCGGCCGACCGGCCAGTGTCCAGAGACGGCGTAACGCACTGATTTGGTCGCTGATTCCAGCTTCCGGGCCGAATTCAATCGAGCATCGCGTGTAGCGACACGCCTAACGCTCGAATTTGGTCGACAGAATGATCGACGAGGTGGTGCGCTCGACGCCGTCCAAGGCGCCGATGCGGTCGATGACCTGGTCCATCTCGGCGACCGAGGCGGTTGCCGCCACCGCTATCAAGTCCACCTCGCCGCTCACCGAGTGCAGCACACGGACCTGATCGATGGTGCGCAGCGCCGCCGCCACCGCCCGGGTCTCCTTGGCTCCCGCCTTGATCATTACGTGGGCCCGCACCGCGCCGACACCATGCTCGGGCGCCAGGCGCACCGAATAGCCGACGATGACCCCCTGTCTCTCCAGCCGTTCGATCCGGCTCTGCACGCTGGTGCGGGACCGGCCCACCAGCCGCGCCAGTTGCGCCGTCGATGCGCGGCCGTTGTCCTGCAACGCGAGAATCAGCTTCTGATCAATGGCATCCATGGCATTGTGCCGGTTTAACCCTATGAAACGCCGGGATTATACCTTAAAAACGTTTGAAATAGCCCTATTATTCGCAGGGTCCCTGGACAAGAATGCGGCCCCATCAGCGGAGTTCCCATGAAAAGCATCGTTATCGTCGGCGCAGGCAAGATTGGCTCCATGATCGCGGAACTCCTCGGCGGGTGCGGCGATTACGCGGTGACGGTCGTCGACCGCTCGCAGCAGCAGCTCGATCGCCTCGAGACCAAGGTTGCGGTGACGAAAATCGCCGCCGACATTACCCAGGGCGACAGTCTGCAGAAGATACTCAAGGGTCAATTCGCGGTCTTGAGCGCCGCGCCCTACCACGCCACGCGGCTGATTGCCGAAGCGGCGAAGGCCGCCGGCGCGCATTACCTCGATTTGACGGAGGACGTCGCCAGCACCCGCGCCGTCAAGCAGCTTGCCGCGGGCGCGCGCACCGCATTCATTCCGCAGTGCGGCCTCGCCCCCGGTTTCATCACCATCGTGGCCAGTGATCTCATCTCGCGTTTCGACACATTGCAGGACGTGCGCATGCGCGTCGGCGCCTTGCCGAAGTTTCCCTCCAATGCGCTCAACTACAATCTGACCTGGAGCACCGACGGGGTCATCAACGAGTATTGCGAGCCCTGCGAGGCGGTCGTCAACGGACAGCTGCGCGAGACGCAGCCGCTCGAGGAACTGGAGGAATTCTCGCTCGACGGCGTTCTGTACGAGGCCTTCAACACGTCGGGCGGCCTCGGCACCTTGTGTGAAACCCTCGCCGGCAAAGTGCGCAATCTCAACTATCGCACCATTCGGTATCCGGGCCACGCGGCCATCATGAAGGCGCTGCTGAACGATCTTCGACTGCGCGATCGCCGCGAGCTGTTGAAGGACATTCTCGAGAACGCGGTGCCGATCACGCTTCAAGACGTGGTCATCGTGTTCGTCACGGTGAGCGGGATGCGCGGCGGCCAGCTGGTTCAGGAAACCTATGCCAATAAGATCTACGCCGCGCCCGTCGGCGGCCGCGTGCGCAGCGCCATTCAGATCACCACCGCCGGCGGAATCTGTGCCGTGCTCGACATGCTGAGCGCGGGGCATTTGCCCCAGTCCGGTCTCATCCGCCAGGAAGAGATCGCTCTGGCGCCATTTCTCGCCAATCGCTTTGGCCGCTGCTACGCGATGCCCGCCGCCGCGGTCTCCAACGCCGCCTGATCGGGCGGCCGGCCGACGAAGGCCGCAATGTCGGCGAGCGTAGGAGCCCGCGCGCGCGCCGGCCTGCTGAGCGAGGCCACCGTATCTGCGTGCATGACCCCGTGATAGAGCTTGAGGGTCACCGGCACGCCGCACGCCCTTAACGCGGTCGCGAGGTTGCGCGAATTCTTCGGCGCAACCGTATCGTCCATCAGGCCGTGCACCAGCAGCATGGGCGGAGCGCCGGCGCGCACGAAATTGATGGGCTGCGATTCCGGGTAAAGGTCGGGCGGGCCAAACATGTCCTGCACATCCGGCTCGCGCAGCGGCAGGAAATCGTAAGGCCCCGATAGGCCGACGATGCCGGCGATGCGCGGGGCGGCGCGACCCGCTGCCGCGAAATACCGCTCATCGAGCGTCAGCAGCACCGCCATGTGTGCGCCCGCCGAGTGGCCCATGAGATACAGTCGTTCGGGATCGCCGCCATAGGATTCGGCGTGCGCCGACGCCCACAGCGCGGCCTGCGCGGCATCGTCCATGAATCCCGCCATCCTGACCTCGGGGTAGTGCCGATAATTCGGCAGCACCGCCAGGTACCCCAACTGAGCCAAAGCCGCCCCGACGAACAGGTAATCGGCTTTGTCGCCGGAACTCCAGCGCCCGCCGTGCCAAAATACCACCATCGGCGGCGGCGCGGCGCCGGGATTGTCCGGTATGTACACGTCCAGAAGATGCTGAGGTCCGCCGCCATAGGCGATGTCCGCCCTGCGTTTATAGGTACCGAACTTAGCCGGCACATTGGCGGCCAGGAACTGGACCCGGGTGCAGCCAACCCCCGTGAGCGCTGCCAGGCTCGCGAGCGCGGCACGCCGCGACATCGAATTCCTACTGTCTGGAGGCAAAGGTGACTCGGTTGTTCCGGTCGATCAAGCCGTGTCGAACGAGCCACAGCTGCGCATCCTGCGCGTCCTCGGCAAACCACTTCGCCGCACTTCCCAAACGAAAGCTATAGCCCCAGTCATCCATATCCCGGCACATCCGCTCCTCGCCGACATTCGGCAGCAATCCCGCGAGCAGAATCTGCGAATAGCACACGGCGCCTTCCTCCGCATCGTCGCCGCCCGCATCGGTGTCGAGACCGGCGCGCCGCTCGGGGGTCATGCAGATGAAGTGCGCGCTCTCGTGCAATACCGAATGCAGCGGCGTATCGAGGCGAGCGTAGATCTTCGCTCCGATCAAGCCGGCCTCGCGTTCTCCCCAATACGAACCTGGAATGACCTGTTCGGGGGCCACCAGGATCAATTCCAATCCGTAGCGGTCCAGAAGCACTCCCAGCTCGAGGCGATCGATGGAGTTGACCAACAGCACGCAAAACCCGGCGGCGCCGACGCTATTTCAAACGCGCCAGCCGGCGCATCGCGATAGACACCAGGTCGCGGGCCATTTGCTCGCGCAGGATATCCGCCTCGTGCTGCGTGGCGAGGAGCTGATTTTCTTGGAAGCTGTAGTCCTTCGAGACGCTGATGGTCTGCGGCGCAAGCAGCTCCTGGTCCCCGTCATGCACCGAGAAAGTCACCGTATAAACGAGTTCATAGTCGGTGGGAATGTTGCGGGTCGAAACCGCCAGAGTGCGCTGTACCACGAAGTCCCTGGTCACGTCGATGGTGGCGGTGGAATTCTGACGTATGCCTTGCACCAACGCGCCGGAACTCTTCAACTGATGCTCGAACTCGCGCGCGAATTCGGTATACGGATCCCGGACGGACAGATACGGCCTGGCGAGTATCGCAGGCAGCGGCTGGCTGCCCGCCAGGCGAAACCCGCAGGCGCCGAGTTCTAACATCGCGGCCGCCGCGAGCGCCACCACTCCCAGCGGTCTTGGACGCATCATCGCGCCATCCTACACGACCACATTGACGAGCTTGCCACGCACCACGATCACTTTGCGGATGGCGGCGGTGCCGATGAACTTGCGCACATGGGGGTCGGTCAACGCCGCCTCGCGCAGCGCCTCCTCGCCCGCCTCCACCGGCACGGTGATGCGGGCGCGAAGCTTGCCGTTCACCTGCACGACCAATTCGACGGTCGCCTGCTCCAGCGCCGCGGCGTCGACCGCTCTCCACGGCTCATCGATCAACGCCCGGCTGTGGCCCAACGCACTCCACATCGCGTGGGTGACGTGCGGAATGATGGGCGAGAGCGTGAGCACGGCGATCTCCAGCGCCTCGTGCATTACGCTGCGATCCAATGCCGTGGCCTGCGGAAATTTAGCCAAGCCGTTCAACAGCTCCATGACGGCGGCGATCGCGGTGTTGAACGTGCGGCGGCGGCCGATGTCGTCGGTGACCTTGGCGAGGGTCTGGTGCGCCTGGCGCCTGATGGCGCGCTGCGCCTCGTTCAACGCGCTCTTGTCGAGCGGTGCGGGCGTTCCCGCCGCCACATGTTCGTGCACGGCCCGCCACAGACGCTTGATGAATCGGTAGGCGCCCTGCACGCCCTCGTCCGACCATTCCAGCGTCTGCTCCGGCGGCGCCGCGAACATCGTGAACAATCGCGCGGTGTCGGCGCCGAACTCATCCACCAGGGCCTGCGGATCCACGCCGTTATTCTTCGATTTCGACATGGTGACCACCCCGCCCGATTCGACCTCGCGCCCGTCGGCCCGCAGCACCGCCACGCGGCGCTGATCGTGCGAATCGTTTTTGATCTCGATTTCGGCGGGATTAAAGTATTCGATGCGGCCGGACTCGGATTTTCGGAAGAACACTTCGTTCAACACCATGCCCTGCGTGAACAGGTTGGCGAAGGGTTCTTTGAACGCCACCGCCCCGAGTTCATGGACCACTCGCGTCCAAAAGCGCGCGTACAGCAGGTGCAGGATCGCGTGTTCGATGCCGCCGATGTACTGATCGACCGGCAGCCAGTAGCGCACCCGCTCATCGAGCATCGTCTTGCCGTTGTCGCTGCATGCAAAGCGCAGGAAGTACCAGGACGAATCCACGAAAGTATCCATGGTATCGGTCTCGCGCCGCGCCGCGCCCCCGCAACGGGGGCAGCTGCAGGCGAGAAAAGCGGCGTCCTTCGCCAGCGGATTGCCGCTGCCGTCCGGCACGAGATTCTCCGGCAGCAGCACCGGCAATTGTTCATCCGGCACCGGCACCGTGCCGCATTGCCCGCAGTGAATCACCGGGATGGGGCAACCCCAATAGCGCTGCCGCGAGATCCCCCAGTCGCGGAGCCGCCAGGTGGTTTGCTTCCCGCCCAAGCTCAAGCGTTCGAGGTCTGCGGCCACGGCGTCGGTGGCGGCGCGAAAACCCAATCCGTCGTATTTGCCGGAATTCAGGCAGCGGCCATGTTCGCCGTACCACGGCTCCCAGGCATCCTGGGAATAGGTTTGGCCCGCGACCTCGATCACCGGCATGATCGGCAGGCGATACTTCTTCGCGAACTCGAAGTCACGCTCATCGTGTGCCGGGACTCCCATGACGGCTCCCTCGCCATAGCTCATGAGCACGTAGTTTCCGACCCACACGGGCACTTCGGCGCCGGTAAGCGGGTGACGCACCTTAAGACCGGTCGGCACCCCCTTCTTCTCCTGCGTGGCGAGTTCGGCCTCGATGGCCGGGCCCCGCTTGCATTCCTCGATGAATGCGGCGAGCCGCGCATTATCCTTCGCCGCATGCGCGGCCAGGGGATGTTCGGCGGCCACCGCGCAAAAGGTCACGCCCATGATGGTATCCGCCCGAGTCGTGAAAGCCTGCAGCACGCCCCGCACGCCGTCGATTTCAAAGCGAAATCCGATGCGCACGCCTTCGCTCTTGCCGATCCAGTTCGCCTGCATGGCGCGTACGCGTTCCGGCCAACCCTGCATGCCGCGCAGCGCCTCGAGCAGATCCTCCGCGTAGGCGGTGATCCTGAGGTAGTACATCGGAATCTCGCGCCTTTCCACCGGCGCGCCCGTGCGCCAGCCGCGGCCGTCGATCACCTGCTCGTTCGCCAACACCGTTTTATCGACCGGATCCCAATTCACCACTCCCGTCTTCTGATAGGCGATTCCCCGTTCCAACATCCGCAGAAACAGCCACTGATTCCAGCGGTAGTATTCGGGGCGGCAGGTGGTCAGTTCGCGGCTCCAATCCAGGGCGAATCCCAAGGATTTGAGCTGCATTTTCATGTAGGCTATGTTCTCGAAGGTCCATTTCGCCGGCGGCACGCCGTTGGCCATGGCCGCGTTCTCGGCCGGCAGACCGAAGGCATCCCATCCCATGGGCTGCAGGACATTTCTGCCGTGCATGCGCATGAAGCGCGTCAGTACGTCGCCGATGGTGTAATTGCGCACATGCCCCATGTGCAGGCGGCCGCTCGGATAGGGAAACATGGACAGGCAATAATATTTCTCGCGGGCCGGGTCCTCCTTGGCCTCGAAGCAGCGATGCTCGTCCCAATAGTGCTGCGCCTGAGCCTCGACGGCGGCGGGGTCATATCGTTCTTGCATGGTTGCGCGCCAGAATACCTTAAGATGTTGAGTAGCCGCGAACTGTAGTCGATTTGCCGGTAAGCTTGCGGCCCATCATGCGCGCATCCAATTTTTACGTCGGCTTCGGGCTGGTCACGTTGAGCGGCTGCCTGTGGTTTCTGGCCTGCACGCCTTTCGATCTGTCCGCATTGGCGTGGATCGCCGCGGTCCCGATGCTGCTCGCCGTGGACCGCGCGCCCACGCTCGGGCGGGCGCTGTTTCTCGGCTGGTGGGCCGGCGTGGTCGAGACCGCGGGCGGCTTTTATTGGCTGGTCGATGTCATGCAGCGATTCGCCGATTTCCCGTGGATCGCGGCGGTGCTGATATCCCTGCTGTACTGCGCCTCCCGCGCGTTGATTTTCCTGCTATTTACCGGCGTGGTCTGCGGCATACGCCGGCGGCTGCCATTGCCGATGACCCTGCTCGCACCGATGGTCATGGTCGGGTGCGAATTCGCGGTCCCGCAGTTGTTTCCTTGCGGCCAGTGGATCACCCAGGCCTGGCATCCGCTGGTCATCCAGATCGCCGAAATCACCGGACCCCTCGGAGTGACCGCACTGCTGATGACCGTCAATGGAGCGCTTTACGATGCGTGGCAGAGCCCGCACCGCGCACGGTTGGCGCTCATACCGGCATCGGCGCTGCTTGCGGCGTCCTTGATTTTTGGAGCCGTGCGCATGCGGCAGATCGACGAGCTGCTCGCCCGCGCGCCGCAGCTCAAGATCGGATTGGTGCAGCCGAATTTCCGGTACACCATCGATGGGGAGTTTTCCCGGGACGAGGCTGTGCGGCAATTGGCCGCCCTGCAGGAGCAGACGCGGCGACTGGAACGCGAAGGCGCGGAGCTGGTGGTATGGAGCGAGGGCAGCTACCCGGCCGCGCTGCCGCGCGATTTAATTGCCGATTACGCCCCCGATTCGATGGCCATGATCCGGCGCGGCATAGGAGCGCCGTTGATCATCGGCGCCGACACCTACGACTCGGTGCACGAGGCCGCCTACAACTCGGCGCTCCTGCTCGACGCCCAAGGCAGGGTCGCGGGGCGTTACGACAAAGTGCGGCTTTTGGCGTTCGGCGAATACATGCCCGGCGTCGAGTATTTCCCGTGGCTCAAGAGTCTGATGCCGGCGGCCGCGGGTCGCTTCACCGCGGGGACCGCTCCGGCGCTGCTGTCGATGCGCGATGCCCGGGGACGGGACTGGTCCTTCGGACCGGTGATTTGCTATGAAGATATATTGGCGGATTACCTGCGCCAAGTGGGCGCACTGCGTCCCAACCTGATCGTGAACATGACCGTCGATTCATGGTACGGCGCACGAACCGAACCCTGGGAACATCTCGCCCTGGCGGTGTTCGCCACCGTCGAGCTGCGCACCGCCATGGTTCGTTCGGTGAATTCCGGCGTTTCGGCGCTCATCGATCCGAATGGACGCCTGCTGCGAAAAACCTATGCAAACGACCCGTACCGCGAACCGCGAGCGGCGGACGGCATCGTGGTGAGCGCGCCGCGCATGTCGGGCGGCGATACGATGTACGTGAAGTACGGCGATTGGTTTGCCTATCTGTGCATCGCGGCGACGCTGCTGGCCGGCGCGATCGCGCTCCGGCGCCGCCGCGCGGCCGGCTCGGGCGCAAAGCCGGCGCTTGACCCCGGGGGCGAGGAGTGAAAGGTGCGGGCGCTGCCGCGCAGCACAGGCAGCCACCCCCGTGGATCCGCATGCGACCTGCCGTGCTCATCGCGCGCGCGCGAGCCGCCTTCGCAAGCCCGCCGCCACGTCGGTGAGCTCCTCTATCTTGAGCAAGGCGGCGCACGCGCCATAGACCAGCATCCCGGCGATCACCGTGCCGAACAGCAGGGTCGCCTTGCTCCATAAGGCCTGCGTGGCCCAATCGGCCAGCAGCCAATGTGACGCGGCGGCGCACACTGCGCCCAGCGCTGCGCCGGCCACCGCGATCTTACCCAGGCTTGCCAGCATGCGCCGCGACTCGAGCCCGCCCAGGCGCCGGCGCATCAATGCGTACAGCAGCAGGAAATTGCAGGTGGCCACGCAGCCGGTGGAGAACGCGAGTCCGCGATGACCCCAGCCCAGGTGGAAGGTGAATATCCAGTTGAAAAGCAGATTGAGCCCCACCGCGAGAAAACTCACCAGCATCGGGGTCATGCGCCGATCGAGCGCGTAGAAAGCGTTCACCAGCACTTTGAGAGCCGCATATCCGGCGAGGCCGAGCGCATAGAAGCGCAGTGCGCCGGCTGCCTCGGCCGCTTCGTGGGCGCCGAATTTCCCATGCTGGTACAACACCGAGATGATCGGCTCGGCGAGCATCATGAGACCGATGGTGGAGGGAATGGTGAGCAGGAACATCAGCCGCATGGCCCGCGAAAGCTCGCCGCGAAAGGCGTCCATGTGCCCCGCCACCACCAATCGCGACAGCAGCGGCAGAGTGACGGTGCCAAGCGCCACCCCGAACAGCCCGAGCGGCAGCTGCATCAATCTGAAGGCGATCGCCAACCAGAATATCGCCCCGTCGCCCAGTGTCGAGGCGAAGATCGAATTGACGAGCACATTGAATTGCGTGGTGCTCGCGGCGATAATCGACGGTCCCATGAGAGCCAGAATTGCCGCAACGCCCGGGTCGCGCCATTGAAAATCGGGCCGGTAGCGATAGCCGAGGCCCGCCAGCGGCGGCAGCTGCACGGCAAGCTGCAAAGCGCCGCCGAACAGGGTGCCTATGGACAAGCCAATCAGGGCGCGCGGCCCGAAATGAGGGTCGATCCACGCCCCCAGTGCCACGCCGCCGGCGATGGATCCCAGATTGAAAAAGCTCGAGGCCATGGCCGGTATGCCGAACACGCTCTTCGCATTGAGCATCCCCATCACCAATGCGGCCAGCGATACCAGCAGGATGAACGGGAACATGATGCGCGTGAGTTCGGCGGTCAATGCCGCCTTGTGCGGATTGAATCCCGGCGCGATAACGCTCACCAGCTGGGCCGAGAACACCATGCCGGCAATGCAAAGGGCGCCCAGTACCAGCACCGTCAACGTAGCCACCTTGTTCGCCAGCCGCCACGCCGCGCCGTCGCCTTGGCGCGCGATGGTCTTGCTGAAGGTGGTGACGAAGGCCGTCGACAGTGCACCCTCGGCGAACAGGTCGCGCAGCAGATTTGGAATGCGAAATGCGGCGGTAAACGCATCCATCGCGCCGCCGCCGCCGAATAGTGCCGCGCAAATCTGCTCGCGGGCCAGACCGAGCAATCGGCTGCCCATCACCGCCAGGCCGATGATCCCGGCGGCCTTCGTGTTCAGCCGTTCCGTGCGGATGTCTCTTGTGCTCATGAAGGGACCGGCAAGCGCAGCACTCAGGCCGCGGGCGCTGCGTTCGGCGGCGCCTTGAATACGGCTCCGTCTTTCATGGCGAATTGCACGCTCTTGAGCACGTTCAAGTCGGCGAACGGCAGCGACCGGGCGCGAAGCACGACGCTGCGCACCGCGCCGCTGCCGCCAGCGCCAGTCTATTCATTGCCGTACCTTGCGCCAATCGCCGCTAGCCAAATTGAAAACCCGATATGGCCTTTCCGGCGATCGACTCGCCAAAGCTGTGAATCCCCGGATCGCCGTCGGCGGCGCCCGCCGCGACCATGAGCGGAATCAAATGCTCCTCCCGCGGATGCGATTCCCGGCCCCCGGGCGCGCTTCGCCAGGCGATCAATTTGGCGTCGCGAGTCTTGGGATCCTGCACCGCCTCCTGAAGCCAGGCATCGAACGAGGTTGCCGCTTCGGCACCGCGGCCGGAAAACATTGCGGCCAGATTGTGATAGCTCATACCGCTGCCGACGATGAGAACGCCCCGTTCACGAAGCGGCGCCAGCGCCCGCCCCATGGCAAGATGCGCCGCGGGATCGAGACTCTGCAGCAGCGACAGCTGCATGATCGGCACGTCGGCGCGCGGGAAGATCAACAGGAACGGCACGAACACCCCGTGATCCAAACCGCGCTTCGACTCCACGCCGAGCGGGAATCCGGCGTCCGCCAGCACGGAGCGCACGCGCGGCTCCAGATCCGTAGCGCCGGCGATTGGATATTTCAGGCGATAGGTGTGCTCCGGAAATCCGTAATAGTCGAACAGCAGCTTGGGTCTTTCGGCGATGTTGACCGTCGGCTGCGGCATCTCCCAGTGCCCTGAAATGACCAGAACCGCCTTGGGCCGCACGCTCAAGCTGCCTTCGATTCCACGCAGGTACGCCGCCAAACCGTCCCACATGTGCGGATCGTTGGCCGGCGGGTCCATGAAAAAGCACGGCCCGCCGCCGTGCGGAATGTACAACGTCGGCTGTCTTTTGATGGCGTTCACGGCTGCAATCTTATCGCCGTTTCAGCCCGGCCGCGCTGCTATTGCGCGTCTATTGCGCCGCGCGGCGCCGGTGCCGGTACAGGTACCGCAGGCCGGCAGCGGCGAAGCGGGCCTCGTTCGTGGCATGATGGGTTTGAGGCGTGCATCCGCTTCGTTTCGAGGATTGCGCATGCGGTCGTTGCGCGCCGGTCAGATCGGGATCACCACGCTGCTGTTTGGCGGTATCGGCCCCGCAATTCGAGCATTACCGCGCGATGATCGATCGTTTGGCGATCGTGAGCTGCTGAGCGCGCCCGCACGCGTGGCCCATTTTGACCCCGGAAACTCGTCCAAGGAATCCCACATGCTCCGGAATTTGATCTGCGTGTTGGTTTTTTTGCTGCCGCTGCCGGGCGCGCTCAATGCCCAATCCGTCGCGCCGGACATCGCCGACGCGAGCGCCGGCGCCGAGATCGCCGCGGCCACCACCGAACCTCGTTTCCTGTCGCCGTGGGTCTCGTATCTGCCGGCCTCGGCGACCGTTCCGTCGCCGCGGACGTTTTTGCATCGGATCCCCGGAGCGCCCGGCGAACTGGTCAATACCGCGACCGCCTACGCCTACAGCCGCGCCCTCGCCGCGGCATCGCCGCGCGTCCGGGTGTTCACCATCGGGCGCTCCGAAGAGGGCCGCGACATCGTGCTGCTCGCCATCGCCGATGAGAAGGGAATTGCGGATTTGCAGCGCTTGAAGGCGGCGACGGCGGCGCTCGCGGACCCCCGCAAGACGGATTGGCCGGCGGCGCAGCGGCTCATCGAGGACGCTCGGCCGATCTACTACTTCAATGCCGCTCTGCACTCCGACGAAACCGGCTCCACCGAGGCGATGCTGGAACTCGCCTATCGACTGGCTGTGTCCGAGCAGCCGATGATCCGGCGGATCCGCGAGAACATGGTCGTGCTCATTAATCCGGTGTCGAACCCGGACGGCCGCGACAAGCAAGTCGAGTGGTTCTATCGGTTCCTCAAGGGAAAGACCGATCTGGCGAGCCTGCCGCGGCAGGCGCCGCCCTACTGGTCCAAGTACACATTCGTCGACATCAATCGCGATGCCACGCAATTGACCCACGAGACGACCAAGGCGGTGCAGCGCATGTTCTTCGACTGGCACCCGACCATCGTGCACGACCTGCACGAAAGCGTCTCGCTGCTGATCACGTGGAACGGCACGGGACCCACCAACGAAAACGTCGACCCGGTCACCTACGGCGAGCGCCTGGAAATGAGCTTCCATGAGGTGACGACCTTGACCGGCTTCGGCATGCCGGGCGTGTGGACCTGGAACTTCGGCGATGATTTTGCGCATGTGTATCTCGATTCCCTGGCGCTCAATCACAATTCCATGGGCCGCGGCTACGAAACGTTCGGCAATGGCACCGCCGAAACACTGGTGCAAACGTCCTACCCAGACGAGATGAGCCGGGAATGGTACCGGCCGTCGCCGCCGCCGAGCGGGCCTTTCCGCTGGTCGGCGCGGGACAACGTGAATTACACGGAGACCGCCGCGCTCGCCGCGCTCGATCTCGCCGCGCAGCAATCGAAAGCACTGCTGGGCAATTTCTACCGGAAGGGATTGCACTCCTGGCGCCGGGGTCTCGAGGAGGCGCCGTTCGCCTTCCTGATCCCGAGCGATCAGGGCGACCCCACTCGGGTCGCGCAGCTCGTGTCGCGCCTGCTCGCACAGGGCATCGAAGTGCATCGCGCCGCAGCCGAGATCAAGTTGAGCGAAGGAAGCTTCCCCACGGGCACCTACGTGGTGCGGCTCGATCAGCCGTATCGAAATTATGCAGTGGATCTGCTCAGCCCCAAATTCTATCCCAAGGACGCCGGCGAACCGTACGACGACATTTCCTGGGAATTGCCCGCCAATTACCATCTGGCCGCGGTTGCAACGGCGGACCCCGCGGTGCGCGACGCGGTCCTCATCCCGCTCACCGAGGCGCCGCATCCGACGGCCCAAGCCGGCCCCGGCCCGGTGTATCTGCTCAAGGACACCGGACAGGAGGGCTTGCTCGAGGCCCGATTCCGCTTGTCGGGATTCAAGGTTCAGATCGCGGAACAACCGTTCACGGCGAACGGCACGGGGTATCCGCGGGGCTCGTGGATTCTGCAGGCGCAGCCCGGGCTTGCGCCCGCGCTTCTGGATGTCGCGGCGCGCCTCGGCCTGCAATTTGCGAGTGCAGATTCCGTTCCGCAGGCGGCGAGCCATGCGGCACCGCCGCCCCGGCTCGGCATCTGGGTGCCCTGGGCGGACACCGACACCATCGGCTGGGAGCGCTATGCGCTGGACCAGCGGCATATTCCCTACGTTTATGTGCGCGACGAGGATATCCGCAGCGGCAATCTGCGCGCCAAGTACGATGTCCTGCTGTATGGAAACGTCGATCTTGAGTTGGCCGAGCAGATACAGGGCCTGCCGACATCCTGGGGGCCGATGCCTTACAAGAAGACGTCCGCGACCCCGAGTCACGGAACCCCGGCCGAATCGGACGACATCACCGGAGGCATCGGCTGGAACGGAGTTGCCGAACTGCAGCGCTTCGTCGAAACCGGCGGCCTTCTCGTCACGCTCGGCAATGCCAGCATGCTGGCGCTCGAAGGCGGAATCGTGCGCGGCGTGCGGCGCGAATCGGGCGGAGTTCCCCGCAGCTCCGCGGGAGGCGGCGCCGCGGCCGCGGCGGCATCCCAGTTCACCGAGACGCGCACGCCGGGCTCCCATCTGCGGGTCAGCTTCGCGCAGCCCGAACATCCGATCGCCTACGGTTATCCGGCGCAGACACACGTGTTCCGCCAGAATTACGCGTTGTACTCGGTTCCGCGCCGTTGGCTCAGAATGGCTTATTGCACCACCTGTCTCGACGGGCCCTTCGATGCGAGCGGAGTCGTGTTGGAGTGGGGCGACCGGGGCGGCGCACCGCTCGTGGTCAGCGGCCAGGCATGGGGCGAGGAAAATCTGATCGGGCGTCCCGCCATCCTCGACATGCCGGTCGGCAAAGGCCGGGTAATCGCATTCAACTTCAACCCCCTGCACCGCGACATGAACCGCGGCGATCAGAGGCTGTTGTGGAACGCGATCATCAATTGGCAGGCGATCGTGTCGCGGCGCTGAGATCTCCCCGCCGCACGACCTTCTCGTCCAAATCCGCCGTTCGCCCAGACCTGCTGCGCGTCGCGGGTCCACGCCCTTTTGAACATCCCCGTTACCCGTGAGAAACACGATCGGGCGCGCGTCAATCCACCCGTAGCCCGGGGCGGCGGACCGGCCCCGGCTCTAAGGTTGGCTCGCCTTGCCGGCGCCAGGGGGCGGATTGCCGGCGGCCGTGATCACCCGCACCAGGTCGATGCGGCGCCGATCGGCGCGCAGGATCCCGAACTCCAATTTGCCGATTTGGATGGTCTCGCCGCGGCGCGGCAGGCGCCCGAACTCCTGCATCAACAGGCCACCGATGGTGGCGTATTCCTCGTTGGAAAACGCCGTGCCGAAATAGTCGTTGAAATCGCCGATCGGCGTGAGCGCGCGCACGTTGAATTCGCGTTCCCCTTCGCGGCGAATCGCCTGATCGTCCTCGACGTCGTGTTCATCGTCGATCTCCCCGACGATTTGCTCGATCACGTCCTCGATGGTCACCAAACCGCTCACGCCGCCGTACTCATCGACCACCATCGCAATGTGGTTGTGGCTCAGGCGAAATTCCTTGAGCAGCACATTGAGGCGCTTGCTTTCCGGCACGAACACCGCCGGGCGCATGTACTCGCGGATCTCGAACGGCTCTTCACCCGCGTTCTGCAGCCGCAGCAAATCCTTCGCCAGCAAGATTCCAAGGATCTGATCGCGGTCCTCGCCGATGACCGGGAAGCGGGAGTGCCCCGACTCCACCGCCAATTGGACCAGCTTATCCGGCGGCTCGTCGCGCTCGACGAACACCATCTGCGAGCGCGGCACCATGATGTCGCGGACCTGCATGTCCGCGACCGCCAATACGCCTTCAATCATGACCAGCGCATCGGCGTTGAACAGGCCGCGTTCGCTCGCCTCGCGCAGATCCTCGATAAGTTCGGCAAGATCGCGCGGCTCGCCCGACATCGACTGCGTAATGCGCTTTAACCAGCGGCCGGTGTTGCCATGGGGCGGGTCGGACATGGGCGATCAGGATACCCGATCAGACATACGGATCTGAAAACCCAAGCCGATCAAGGATTTGAATCTCCCTCGCCTCCATCTTTCCGGCCTCGGCCCGCCGTTCGTGGTCGAAACCCAGGAGATGCAAGACCCCGTGGACCGTCATGTGCGCCCAGTGCGCCGCGGCGGCTTTGCCTTGTGCTTTGGCTTCGCGCGCCACGACCGGAGCGCAAATCACCAGTTCGCCCATAAAGCACCCCCCGTCCGGCCCCATCCCAGCGCCCTCGAAGGACAGCACATTGGTCGGCCGATTGCGGTTCCGGTAGCGGAAATTCAGGCTGCGGCTGCGCGCCGCGCCGACCACCCGAATGGACAGGGAGCTGCGGGCGGCGGCACGCGACGCCGGATGCGGTGGCGAGCCGGAAAGCGCCGCCTCCGCCCAGGCCGCAAATTGCGCGCGCCGCGGCACCCACGGGCGGCGCGCCGCGTAGGTCACATCGAGTTCGAGCGGTCCGGGCACTGCGATCAGGCGCCGTCGTCGGGTGTCTTGGCTTCGTAGGCCTGGACGATTCTCTGCACCAGCGGATGGCGAACCACATCCCGCGAGCTGAACATCGTGAAGGCGATGCCGCGCACGCCGCGCAAGATGTCGATGACCGAGCGCAGCCCGGATTGCTTGGAATTCGGCAAATCGACTTGCGTGATGTCGCCGGTGACCACCGCCTTGGACCCGAAGCCGATGCGCGTGAGGAACATCTTCATCTGTTCGTTGGTGGTGTTTTGCGCCTCGTCGAGAATGACGAACGAATCGTTGAGCGAGCGGCCGCGCATGAACGCGAGCGGCGCCACCTCGATCACGTTGCGCTCGATCGATTTGGCGACCCGTTCGAAGCCCAGCATCTCGTACAAGGCGTCGTACATCGGCCGCAGGTACGGATCTACCTTCTGCGACAAATCGCCCGGCAGAAACCCCAACCGTTCGCCGGCCTCGACCGCCGGGCGCACCAGCACGATGCGCCGCACTCGTTCCGATTGCAGCGCCTCGACCGCGCACGCTACCGCCAGATAGGTCTTACCGGTGCCTGCCGGACCGATCCCGAAGGTCAGATCGTGCGTACGAATATTGTTCAGATACGAGGTCTGATTGGCTCCGCGCGCGCGCACCGCGCCGCGCGAGGTGCGCACTTGGAGTTCCTGCGCCGGATCGTCCGCGTCGGCCTCTACCTCGTTGCCGTCCATGTCCAATGCCTGAAGCGCGATGTGCACGCGCTCCGAATCCACCGGCTCGCGCTGTGCTCGGACATACAGATCCTGCAGCACCGCCTCGGCTCGCCCGATCGCGGCCGGAGCCCCGATGATTTGAAATCGATTTCCGCGCCGCCGCACCTCGACGCCAAGCCGCGCCTCGATCTGATGCAAGTGCTCGTCAAGCGGGCCGCACAGCTCGGACAACCGCCCGTTGTCGGCCGGTGCGAGCACCAGATCCCTCGACACGGGCGCGGATTTCACGGCGGGGCTTCTGCCACAAGATGTCCGCGCAATGAGTTGGGCATGGCTTCGGTGATGATCACGTCGGCGAATTGATTGATGAGGCTCATCGGATCGCGCGCCGGGCCGTCGAAATTGACCCAGCGGTTGTTGTCGGTGCGCCCTGCGAGCTGACGCGGATTTCGCTTGGCCGGACGCTCGATGAGCACCCGCTGCCTGCTTCCGACCATGCGCCCGGAAATGGCCCGCGCTTGGGCGTTGAGGCGCTGCTGCAGCGTCTCGAGCCGCTGCTGCTTGACCGCGTGCGGCACCCCATCGGGCAGTGTGGCCGCCGGCGTTCCGGGGCGGCGGCTGTAGATGAAACTGAAGGACTGGTCGAACCCGGCCTCTTCCACCAGATTCAAAGTCGCGGCGAAGTCCAGGTCGCTCTCGCCGGGAAAGCCGACGATGATGTCGGTTGAGATGCAGATGTCCGGGCGCACCGCGCGCAGTTTGCGCAACTTCTGCTTGTACTCGAGCACCGTGTGTCCGCGCTTCATCGCCGCCAGGATCCGGTCCGATCCGCTCTGCACCGGCAAATGCAGAAAATTATTCAGCTTCGGAACGTTCGCATAGGCCTCGATCAGGCTCTCGTTGAAATCCAGCGGGTGAGACGTGGTGAAACGGATGCGCTCCACGCCCGGCACGGCGGCGGCGAAGTGAATCAGCGTGGCCAGATCTGCAAGCGCGCCGTCCTGCATCGGACCCGCGTAGGCGTTGACGTTTTGCCCAAGCAGAGTCACTTCGCGCACGCCCTGCTGCGCGAGCGTCTCGATCTCGCGCAGCACCTGCGCAAACGGACGGCTGATTTCCTCGCCGCGCGTGTACGGCACGACGCAGAAGCTGCAGTACTTGCTGCAGCCTTCCATGATGGAGACGAATGCGGCGGCGCCGCCCGCGCGGGCCTCGGGGAGACGGTCGAATTTTTCGATTTCGGGGAAGCTGACGTCGATTTGTGCGCGCCCCGATTGCCTCAGTTCTTCGAGCATCTCGGGCAGGCGGTGCAAAGTCTGCGGACCGAATACCAAATCGACGAACGGCGCGCGCGCCGTGATGCCCTCGCCCTCTTGACTGGCGACGCAGCCACCGACGCCGATCACGACATGCGGCCGCTTAAGCTTGTGGAGCCGCCATTCGCCCAACAAGGAAAACACCTTCTCCTGCGCCTTTTCCCGCACCGAACAAGTGTTGACCAGCAACAGGTCGGCCTGCGCCGGATCGTCGGTACGGGTCATTCCCTTGGCGGCCTCGAGCACATCCTGCATCTTGCTGGAATCGTACTCGTTCATTTGGCAGCCGAAAGTCTTTATGTAAACAAGGCCGGACATAGTCTCGCCGTAGGCTCACGCGGAAAAGGCCGCTAAGATACTAGGAACCATGGCAATACGCGAAGTACTCAAAATGGGCGATCCGCGTCTGCTCGGCGTCGCCCTGCCGGTGCACGCCTTCGGAACGCCCGATCTTGCGGCGCTGCTTTCGGACATGCGGGACACCATGCGCGCACTCGATGGAGCCGGTCTTGCGGCGCCGCAAATCGGCATCGGCCTGCGGGTGGTGATATTCGGGTTCGAGGACAGCACACGCTATCCGGAGGCGCCTTCGGTGCCCTTTACGGTTCTCATCAATCCCGAGCTCAACCCGCTCGGCGACGAACTGGAGGAAGGCTGGGAGGGGTGTCTGTCGGTACCGGGCATGCGCGGGCTGGTCCCGCGATATCGGCACTTGCGCTATACCGGGGTCGATGCGGCGGGTCACCCCATCGATCGTACGGTGAGCGATTTTCACGCCCGCGTGGTGCAGCACGAGGTGGACCACCTGGACGGCATTTTATATCCGCGGCGCATTCGGGATTTGACCCAGTTCGGCTTCACCGACGCGCTGTTCCCTGGGCAGGAGCTCGGCGACGATTGATGCTTTGCTTACGATCGGCACCGGAGCGATTAGAACGGAATGTCGTCGTCGAAATCTTCTTTTCCGCCCGCCGGCGCCGGCGACTGGTCGTAATCGTCTCGCGGCGGCGCACCGGCGCCCGCGGCCCGCTCCGCGCCTCCCGCCCCCGATCCGCCGCCCATGGCGCCCGCACGCGCGCCCAGCATCTGCATGTTGTCGGCGATGATCTCGGTGGTGTACCGGTCGTTCCCCTGCTTATCCTGCCACTTGCGGGTGCGCAATTTGCCCTCGATGAACACCTGAGAGCCTTTGCGCAGGTATTCGGCGGCGATCTCGCCCAGGCGGCCGAACAGCGCGATGCTGTGCCATTCGGTCCGCTCCTGCTGTGCGCCCGAGGCCTTGTCCTTCCAGGATTCGCTGGTGGCGATGCGGATGTTGGTGACGGTCATGCCGCTCGGCATGGAGCGGGTTTCGGGATCAGCGCCCAAATTGCCGACCAGAATGACTTTATTGACTCCGCGCGCCATGACATGCCCCTGAAACTGATGGATCTCACTTATTGTACACGGGCAGGCAGGCCCGAAGAGGCGGCAATTGCGCCGAGCTCGTGCAGAAACTCGGCCGCTGCGCCCCCCCCCCGGGGAGGCGTGTACCCCGCCTATCGGCCGGGCGTATAGTAATCGGTTACATGCAATATATCCGCATCCGGGGCGCCCGGACCCATAACCTCAAGAACATCGATCTCGACCTGCCGCGCGATCGGCTGATCGTCTTGACGGGCCTTTCCGGCTCCGGCAAGTCTTCGCTGGCCTTTGACACCATTTATGCCGAAGGCCAGCGGCGCTATGTGGAATCGCTGTCGACCTACGCGCGTCAATTCCTGTCGATGATGGAGAAGCCGGACCTCGACACCATCGAGGGGCTGTCTCCGGCCATTTCCATCGAGCAAAAATCCGCCTCGCACAACCCCCGCTCCACGGTCGGGACGGTGACGGAGGTGTACGACTACCTGCGGCTCCTGTACGCGCGTGCCGGCACGCCTCGCTGCCCCGATCACGGCATCGACCTCGCCGCGCAGACGGTAAGCCAGATGGTGGACGCCGTGCTTCAGCAACCTGAGGGCACCGCCATGATGCTGCTCGCCCCCGCCATATCGGAGCGCAAGGGCGAACACACCGAGCTTATCGAGGAGTTGCAGGCTGGCGGCTTGGTGCGGGCGCGTATCGACGGCGCGGTGGTGGAAATCGATCAGGCGCCGGCACTCGATGCGCGCCGCAAGCACACGGTCGAAGCGATCATCGATCGATTCAAGGTCCGTCCCGATCTCGGGCAGCGTCTGGCCGAGTCCTTCGAAACCGCCCTGCGGCTCGGGTCGGGGGTGGCGCGCGTGGCCTATATGGATGACCCGAAGCGGGCGGAACTCGTGTTCTCCAACAAGTTCGCCTGCCCCACCTGCAATTACTCGCTGAGCGAGCTCGAGCCGCGCCTGTTCTCGTTCAACAGCCCCATCGGCGCCTGTCCGAGCTGCGACGGGCTCGGCACCCAGGAATTCTTCGACCCGGAAAAAATCGTCGCCAATCCACACCTGTCGCTCGCCGGCGGTGCGGTGCGCGGCTGGGATCGGCGCAATGCCTATTATTTTCAGCTGATCCAATCTTTGGCGCGCCACACCCATTTCGACATCGAAGCGCCGTTCGAGACACTGCCGCAAAAGATCAGGCAATTGGTGCTGTTCGGCAGCGAGGACGAGCAGATAGAGTTCAAATATCTCGACGGCAAGGGCGGTACGGTCAAGCGCAAGCACACCTTCGAGGGCATCGTGCGGAACCTCGAGCGCCGCTACAAGGAGACCGAATCGGCCACGGTGCGCGACGAGCTGTCCAAGTACCGCTCCTCGCGCGCCTGCCCCGATTGCCACGGCACGAGGCTCAACCGGTCGGCCAGGAACGTGTTCCTCGACGGACGCAGTGCGCCCGAGGTGTCGTCGCTATCCGTCAACCGCGCCGTCGAATTCTTCTCGCAATTGAAGCTGCCCGGGTGGCGTGGCGAAATCGCCGCGAAGATCGTCAAGGAAATCGGCGGCCGGCTCAGATTTCTCGCCAATGTCGGCCTGGGATACCTGACCCTCGACCGCAGCGCCGATACGTTGTCGGGCGGCGAAGCGCAGCGCATCCGCCTCGCGAGCCAGATCGGCTCCGGTCTGGTCGGAGTCATGTACATCCTCGATGAGCCCTCCATCGGTCTGCACCAACGCGACAATCAGCGGCTGCTCGACACGCTGGTCAGTCTGCGGGATCTCGGCAACACGGTGATCGTCGTGGAGCACGACGAGGAGGCCATTCGCCAGGCCGATCATGTAGTCGATTTGGGCCCCGGCGCCGGCGTGCACGGCGGCGCGATCGTGGCGCAGGGAACGGCCGCGGACGTCGCCGCCCATCCCGAATCGGTCACCGGTCAATTCCTGAGCGGCCGCCGCCGCATCGAGGTGCCGCGGACGCGGCAGGCACCCGACCCGAAGCGCATGCTGCGGGTCACCGGCGCCACGGCCAACAACTTGAAGAACGTCTCGGCGGAATTCCCGCTCGGCCTGTTAACCTGCGTCACCGGCGTATCCGGGTCCGGCAAATCGACCCTGGTCAACGACACGCTGTTCCGCGCAGTGGCGACCCAACTCAACCGCGCCTCGCCCGGACCGGCGCATTTCGAACGCATCGAAGGCCTGGAATACATCGATCGGGTGATCGAGATCGATCAGAACCCGATCGGCCGCACGCCGCGCTCCAATCCGGCCACCTATACCGGCCTGTTCGCACCCATTCGCGAAATCTTCGCCGAGGTGCCGGAATCGCGGACTCGTGGATATGAGGCCGGACGCTTCAGCTTCAACGTCAAGGGCGGCCGCTGCGAGGCCTGCCAGGGCGACGGCGTCATCAAAGTGGAGATGCACTTTCTGGCGGACGTATACGTGCCCTGCGATGTGTGCCGCGGCAAACGCTACAACCGCGAAACCTTGGAGATTCGCTTCAAAGGAAAGAACATCGAGGAAATTCTCGACATGACGGTCGAAGATGCGCTGCCGTTCTTCTCTGCGGTGCCGACCGTGCAGCCGAAGCTGCAGACACTGCTCGACGTGGGGCTCTCGTACGTCCGGTTGGGTCAAAGCGCGGCCACCCTGTCGGGCGGAGAAGCGCAACGAGTCAAGCTCGCCAAGGAACTCGCCAAGCGGGCGACCGGACGCACCCTCTATATCCTCGATGAGCCGACCACCGGCCTGCACTTTGCCGATATTGCGCAATTGCTGTTGGTATTGCATCGGCTGCGCGATGAAGGCAATACGGTAATCGTGATCGAACACAATCTGGATGTGATCAAGACCGCCGATTGGGTCGTGGATTTGGGGCCCGACGGCGGAGACGGCGGAGGCCGCATCGTGGCGGCCGGTACGCCGGAACAGGTCGCCGTGCACGAGGCCTCGCACACCGGCCGCTACTTGCGGACCGCTTTGCGGCCCACCGCGAACGAGACCGCCGCCCCCGGCGCGCAGCGCCGGCGCGTCTCCGCAGCCTGAAGCGCCGCCCATCGGCGAGCGTATTGCGCTGACGATCGCATCCGAGATCTTTTTTGCAGAAGCCGCGCTCGAGATGGCAACATGACCCACCGGCGCTTTGCCTGGGGCAATGATATGCAGCACATACTGGTTTATTCGGATTCGGCCGCCTGGGGCATCATTCCGCCGACGCGGCGCCGCCTGCCGTTCGATGCGCGCTGGCCCGGAGTCATGGAGCTTGCACTGCTGCAGGAGGGGCGGCGGGTACGGGTCATCGAAGACTGCCTGAACGGACGCCGCACGGTGTGGGAGGATCCTTACAAACCGGGGCGCAACGGATTGGTCGGGCTCGCGCAGCGCATCGAAATTCATTCCCCGCTGGCGCTCGTCATGTTGATGCTCGGCATCAACGATTTTCAATCCATGCATCCGCTCAACGCCTGGCACGCGGCCCAGGGCATCGGCACGCTGGTCACCGCCATTCGTCAGGCGCCGATCGAGCCCGGCATGCCGGTTCCGCCTATCTTGGTGATAGCCCCGCCGCCCATCGAATCGCCGCGCGGTCCGCTTGCACGCAAATTCACGGATGCCGCCGGCAAATCGGCCGGGCTTGCCGCCGCCTTGCGCGAGACCAGCGCGGATCTCGGCTGCCATTTCTTCGATGCCGGCGCCGTCACCAGCGCGAGCCGCATCGACGGCATTCATCTCGACGCCGATCAACATCTGCTGCTCGGCAAGTCGTTGGCCGGGTACGTCGCGGCGCTGCCGTTGCTTGATCCGGAATCCGCTCCGTGAGCGCTCGACTTAGGTTCGACTCGGTGCGTCGGTGAGGGGGCTGATTCCGCTCATTGCTCGCGGCTCGCTGCCGATACTCTCGCGCCTGGGTCCCGAATTGGCCCACGACCTCGGCCTCGCGGGCCTGCAATTGCTGCGGCCCTTGTGGCCTGCCGCCGGACAGCCGTCCGGCTTGGCGCGATCGTGCCTTGGGCTCTGCTTCGCGCATCCGCTCGGACTGGCGGCCGGCTTCGACAAGAACGGCGATTATCTCGATGCGCTCGGCGTGCTGGGATTCAGCCACATCGAATTGGGCACCGTGACCCCTCGTCCGCAGCCGGGCAATCCGCGACCGCGCATGTTCCGCGTCCCCGGGAAGGCTGCGCTGGTGAATCGCATGGGCTTCAACAATAAGGGCGTGGATCACCTCGTATCGCGCTTGCAGCGCAGCCGCTTCCGAGGTATCCGCGGCATCAGCATCGGCAAGAACGCCGACACGCCGATCGAGAATGCCGAAGATGACTACCTGTCGTGCTTGCGCAAAGTGTACCCGCACGCCGATTACGTCGCCGTGAACGTATCCTCGCCGAACACGGCGCGCCTCCGTGAGTTGCAAGATCGGGATGGCTTGGAGAGAATCGTCGGATCGCTGCTTGCAGCGCGCACCGAACTCAAGGCGCGACACGGCAAATTCGTTCCGCTGCTGGTCAAGGTGTCGCCGGACTTGGACCCCGGCCAGGTTTCCTCGCTGGCCGCAAACTTGCGGTCGCTCGGCATCGACGGAGTCATCGCCACGAACACCTCGACCAATCTTGCATCCCTCGGCACCGACTGGCCCGCCGGGCAGCGCGGGGGCTTGAGCGGAGCACCGCTGCATTCCCGGGCAATCGCCGTGATCGCCCAATTGCGCGCCGAACTCAGTCCAGGCTTTCCCATCGTCGGCGTGGGCGGCATCGTCAGCGCCGACCATGCATTGGCCACACTGCGTGCGGGCGCCGATCTCATTCAGGTGTATACCGGCTTTGCCTACCGCGGATATGCGCTCCTCGAGGAGATTCTCGACGCGCTCATTCGCAGCCCACCGGGCGCGGTTGCGGCCGCGAGCGCCGCGGCATGATCGACGCCGATCTCATCGAGCGGTTTCAACGGGACGGCGCCGTGCGCCTCCCGCAGCTGTTCACGGCGCGTGAGATCGAGGATCTGCGTGCCGGGATCGACCTCAATCTCGCGCACCTGAGTCCCCGCGCCAAGATCGCGAGCAGCCCGACAGACCCCGGCTATTTCGTCGAGGATTTCTGCAATTGGCGCGAGAATCCCCACTACCGGCGCGTCATTTTCGAGTCGACCCTGGCCGAGACGGCCGGCCGGCTGATGCGAAGCCGAACCGCTCGTCTGTACCACGATCACATGTTGACCAAGGAGCCCGGCACTCGCCAGCCGACACCGTGGCACCAGGACCAGCCTTACTACAACATCGAAGGCAGACAGAACGTGAGCTTCTGGATACCGGTCGATCCGGTGAGCCGCTCATCCACCCTGGAATTCATCGCCGGATCGCACCTCGGACCCTGGTTGATGCCGCGCTCGTTCATGGACTCGCAGGCGAAGTGGTTTTCCGAAGGAACCTTGGCCGATCTGCCGGACATCGAGGCGCGGCGCAGCGATTTTCCCATCCTCGGTTGGGAGCTCGAACCCGGCGACGCCGTGTGTTTTCACATGCTCACCCTGCACGCCGCCGGCGGCATCGAGGGGAACAGACGCCGGCGCGTGTTCTCCGTGAGATTCCTCGGCGACGACATCGTTCACGCGCCGCGGCGCTGGAAGACATCCCCGGATTTTCCCGGCTTGGCGGACGAACTGCCGGCGGGATCGCCCATGACTCACCCGCTGTTCCCGGAGCTGTGGCGGGCGGCGTAAACGCGCGGCGGTCGGATCCGGTAAACTTCGCCCCTTAGAATATTCAACAGCGTCGGGGAATCTTTCAATCATGAGCCAGACTCGCCATTCGACGGATTCCAATTCCCGCGCCGGCGCCCGGCGCGGCGAGCAGGTGCTCAAGCGTCTGCGCGAGAATCCCCCCAACATCTGGTACGCCGGCGAACAGGTGCGCGATGCGGCCGCGCACCCGGCGCTGCGCGGCGGCGTCACGACCCTGGCGCGGCTCTACGATCTGCAGTGGGAGCACGCCGATACGACGCTGTTCGATTCCCCCTCGAGCGGGCACAAAGTGGCGCGCTCATTCATGTTGCCGAAAACCCACGAGGAGCTGCGCAGCATCTCGGTCGCGATGAAGGTTTGGGAGGATCACACTCACGGCATGATGGGCCGGGTGCCCGACTACATCAACCGCGCGATGAGCGGATACGCGGCGGGCGCCGCCTTTCTCGGCGAGGCCGATCCGCGCTTCGGCGCCAACGCGATCCGGTACCACGAGTATCTGCGCGAGCAGGATCTCTGCCTC
>Ga0209048_10001257_pt1 | contig 26190 bp, 25 predicted proteins | sample FrelakmetCRP12CR_FD_187146 | JGI IMG/M metagenome (GOLD analysis project Ga0209048, IMG submission 187146) | Freshwater lake sediment microbial communities from the University of Notre Dame, USA, for methane emissions studies - CRP12 CR (SPAdes)... | ecosystem: Environmental > Aquatic >... | reverse complement strand
CCGTGTGGCGAGCCGCCGCGCGGCCACGGCTCACCGGCCGGGTCGGGACGCGGCCACTGGAGGGTCTCACGGTCGTCGACTTCACCGCGTTCTGGTCCGGTCCGTTCACCACCGCGTGGCTCGCGGCGATGGGCGCGAACGTCATCAAGATCGAATCGATTCAGCGTCCCGACGGTTTGCGCTTCAGTGCTGCATTGCGACCGAAGGCGGATCCGCGCTGGTACGAGCAATCGGCGTTGTTCCATGCCGCGAACCTGAACAAGCGCGGGATCACGCTCGACCTCGGCCATCCCGAGGGACTCGCGCTCGCCAAGCGACTGATCGAGCGGGCCGACGTCGTGGCCGAGAACTTCACGCCGCGTGTGCTCGACGGGTTCGGTTTGAGCTACGACGAGGTCGCGGCGATCCGTCCCGACGTCGTGATGTTGCGCATCCCGGCGTTCGGGCTCACGGGCCCGTGGCGCGACCGCCCCGGCTTTGCCCAGACCATGGAACAGCTCACCGGGATGGCGTGGGTCACCGGATACGAGGGTGGACCGCCGATCATCCCGGGCGGTGTCGTCGATCCGGTCGTGGGCGTGCACGCGGCGCTGGCCGTGATGGCCGCGCTCGAGCACCGCGACCACACCGGAGAAGGCCAGCTCGTCGAGGTCCCGATGATCGAGGTCGCGACGGCGGTGACGGCGGAACAGGTGATCGAGTACTCGGCGCACGGACGACTGCTCGGCCGGCGCGGCGAGGGCGGCGTGTACCGCGGCGCCGGCGACGACGAATGGGTCGCCGTCGACCTCGGCGCGGACTCGATGGGAGCGGAAGAACGCGCCGCGTGGTGCGCCGATCGCACGAGCGACGAGGCGGTGGCCGCGCTGCGGGACGCGGGAATCGCAGCCGCGGCCATGGTGCCCGCGTATCTCGCGCTCGATGACGGCCAGCTCGTTGCCCGCAACTACTTCGAACCGATCGAGCACGCGATTGTCGGCGAGCAGCAGTACCCGACGTTTCCGATGCGGATCTCGGGCGGGCCCGATCGGTACTGGTCGGCTCCGGCACCCACGCTGGGCGAGCACACCGACACCGTCTTGCGCGAGGAGCTCGGTCTCGACGACGCCGCGCTCGACGCACTGCGGGCCGCAGGCGTGATCGGGACCACGCCCGCGGATTCCCCGTGACTTACCGCGTCGCGTTTTCGAGGATCCGCTTGGGCGGCATCGCGGCCTCGACGCGTTTCGCCACGCGGCCTTCTTCGAGCACCCGTGCGGGCACCGGCCTGAGGTCGCGCACGATGCCGAGCCAGCTCATCGCCTTCAACCCCCAGTACGTGGGGTCGTACTCCCACCAGTAGAAGCCGTTGCGCGCCGAGGCCTGGAAGTGGTGGTGGTTGTTGTGCCACCCCTCGCCCCCGGTCCACAGCGAGATGAGCCACGAGTTGCGGCTCGTGTCGGCAGTCTCGAAGCGACGGCGGCCGAACACGTGCGTGAGGGAGTTGACGCTGAACGTTCCGTGCCACAACAACACCGTGGAGCCGAAGAAACCGAGGACCAACCCGGGCCAGCCCGCGACGAGGAACGAGAAGACACCGAGCGTCCACACCGGTACCCAGTCGTGCTTGTTGAGCCACACGAGCTCGGGGTACTTGGCGAAGTCCTTGATGGCGTCGTAGTTCGTCTCGTTGTACTTGTCGCAGACGATCCAGCCCATGTGGCTCCACCAGAAGCCCTTCTTGGGGGAGTGGATGTCCACCTCCGTGTCGGAGTAGCGATGGTGGTGACGGTGGTACGACGCCCACCACAGGGCGCCCTTCTGGGCCGACATCCCGCCGACGAACGCCATGGCGAATTGGGGCAGTCGTCCCATCTTGTACGCCCGGTGGGCGAAGTAGCGGTGGTAGCCGGCCGTGATGGCGAACATCCGCACGAAGTACAGGACGACGAGCAGGATCACCGCCTTCAGGGTCACGCCCGTGAAGATGGCCAGCAGGGGGATGAGCTGGGCGACCAGGAACGTGGCGGAGGATTTCCAGTTGATGCGCTCGTCGGGGGAGCGTTGGATCTCGTGCTGTCTCATGGCCTCCAGCCTACCTACCTGTAGGTAGGGAGAATCGAATCGGCGTCTGACCTGGCCATTTGCGCTCGGCGAGGACGATCTCGGCGGGGCGGCTACCGTCTCTGAGCCGAGGAGGTGCCGGTGGCCGGGCGAGCAGCGATCGTGGGGATCGGGGAGACGGACTACGTCCGAGGGTCCGCGTTCCTGCCCGTGGAGCTGATGCTCCAGGCCGCGAAGACGGCGTTGGCCGACGCCGGTCTGGCGACGGCCGACATCGACGGCATCATCCCGCCGCCCGGGTACACCACGAGCGAGGAGCTGGCCGCCAACCTCGGTATCTCGCACCTCGCGTACTCGTCGACCCTGCACATGGGTGGGGCGAGCCCGACCGCGGCGATCGGTCATGCGGCCATGGCGGTGAACGCCGGGATCGCGACGAACGTGCTCGTGGTCGTCGGTTGGAACGGCTATTCGGCGTTTCGCGGGCGACCCGGGACGCGCTACCCGCGCCGCGGGCTCGACGCGGCCGCCGTCGGCGATGCCGTCCTCGATTTCTACCTTCCCCACGGCGCCCGCGCCGCGGCGCAGTTCTACGCATGGATCGCGACGCGCCACCAACAGCTCTATGGGGTACGCGACACGGACATGGGCGCGGTCGCGCTCGCGTGCCGCAAGCACGCGCAGTTGAACGAGCGAGCGCTGATGCGCGGCCACGAGCTCACGATGGACGAGTACCTCGCGGCGCCATGGGTGTCGGAGCCGTTCCGCCTGTACGACTGCTGCCTCGAAACCGACTGTGCCGCCGCGGTGATCGTGACGACGGCAGAGCGGGCGCGCGACCTCGCGCACCGGCCGGTCGAGATCCTCGGCGCGGCCGAGGGTCATCCGTATCCCGCCGACGACATCCCCAACCGTCCCGATCCGTTCCGCATAGGGCTCACCGACGCCGCGCCCCGCGCCTTCTCGCAGGCGGACGTGCGCCCGACCGACATGGATTTCCTCCAGATCTACGACTGCTTCACGTACGTCGTCTTGTTGCAACTCGAGGCGTTGGGATTGTGCGAACGTGGCGCGAGTGGTGCGTTCGTGCGCGAGGGCCGGATCGAGCTCGGGGGTGAGTTCCCGCTGAACACTCACGGCGGGTTGCTCTCGCAGGGAAACATGTGGGGGATGAACCACGTCGTCGAAGCGGTGCGCCAGCTCCGCCACGACGCCGGCGCCGCGCAGGTCGACGGCGCCGAGATCGGGTTGGTCACCGGCTGGGGCGACTTCGGCGACGGCAGCATCGCGATCCTCGGCCGGGGAGGGTGAGGCGATGGCCGACGAGATGAGCGACGAGCGTCCGCCGCGCCTGCTGCCCGCTCCGGTCGGCTTGAACGCGGAGTTCTACGCGCACGCGGCGCAGGGCTCCCTGTGCTTCCAGCGCTGTGACGACTGCGGCGCCTGGCGCCATCCGCCCCGGTTCCTCTGCGCGACGTGCGGATCGGAGCGGTTCACGTGGACGCCGTCGTCGGGACGGGGGAAGGTGTTCTCGTGGACCGTCACCCACCGTCCGATCGATCCGTCGTTCGAGCTTCCGTACGCCGTGCTCGTCGTAGAGATGGAGGAGGGGGTGCGGGTCGTCGGTAACCTGACCGCCCTTCGTCCCGACGAGCTCCGCCTCGACCGTCCCGTGGTCGTCGAGCTCGAGAAGATGACCGACACCATCGCGTTGTTGACGTTTCGACCAGCCTGAGGAGCACGAACGATGTTCGAGTGGAGTGCAGAGCACCTGATGATCCGCGACGTGGTGCGGAAGTTCGTCGACGACGAGATCCGTCCGCACCGCGAGGAGCTCGAATTCGGCGACCTGCCGCCGTACGAGATCCTGCGCAAGCTCTACGCGACGTTCGGCATGGCCGAGATGCAGCGTTCGCGGTTCGAGAAGAAGATGGCGCGCCTCGAGGCCTCCGAGTCGGGTGCAGAATCCTCGGCGGACGAGTCCGAAAGTGACGGCGGCGGTGACGCGGGCGGCGGCGCGATGGCGATGATTCCCATCATCGAGCTGTGCCGGTGCTCGCCGGGCATGGTCACGGCCATGGGTGTGAGCGTCGGTCTCGCGGCGTCGTCGATCATGAGCAAGGGCACGATCGCGCAGCAGAAGCGCTGGGCCCTCGACCTGCTCACGCTGGACAAGATCGGCGCGTGGGCCATCACGGAACCGAACTCCGGATCGGACGCGTTCGGCGGCATGCAGTCGACCGCGCGTCGCGACGGCGACGAGTACGTCCTCAACGGCTCGAAGACCTTCATCACCAACGGTCCCCACGCGGACACGATCGTGTTCATCTGCAAGCTGGACGAGGGCAACCCGCCGGCCGACCGCAAGGTGCTGCACTTCGTTCTCGACCGCGGTATGGAGGGTCTCGACCAGACGAAGCCGCTGCGGAAGATGGGGATGCACTCGTCGCCGACGGGCATGTTGTTCCTCGCCGACGTCCGAGCGGGCAAGGACCGTTTGCTCGGCGAAACGGAGTCGGCTCCCGGTGGGGGACGGGCCGCGGCGAAGGCGTCGTTCACGATGGAACGCACCGGCGTCGCCGCGATGGCGCTGGGCATGATCGAGCGCTGTTTGGAGTTGTGCGTCGGCTACGCGAAGGAGCGCGTGCAGTTCGGCAAACCGATCGGTGAATACCAGCTCATCCAGTTGAAGCTCGCGCAGATGGAGGTGGCGCGGCTCAACGTGCAGAACCTCGTGTTCCGCACGATCGAGATGGCCGAGGCGAGCCGGGGCATGAACCTCGCCGAGGCCTCCGCCTGCAAGCTGTACTCGGCGCAGACCGCGATGGCCGTCGCGCTCGAAGCCGTACAACTCTTCGGCGGCAACGGGTACATGGCCGAGTACGAGGTCGAGCAACTGTGCCGCGACGCCAAGGTGCTGCAGATCTACGCCGGCACCGACGAGATCCAGACCAGCCAGATCGCGCGGAGCCTCCTGGCCGGTTGACCGCGGCGTGCTGTTACCCGCCCGGGGCCGGGGGAGTGAGCGCGCTCGCGAGTGGTCCCAGCATCCCTGACGCGATCAGCCCGTTCGCCAGGCCCGCGAGAAGGTCGAGCGTGGAGAACACGGCACGCTCGCGTGTCCGGTCGCCTTCGACGTGGCCGAGCAGCTCCAGCCCCAAGAACTCGGCCGTCACCGCGTACGCGAGATCGGCGACGGGGACGAACTGTTCGAACGGCGTACCGGTGGTGACGCGACGAATTGCTCGTTCGGTGATGTCGAGCCAGGGCTCGAAGCGCTTCCACACGCCCGCGCCGAGCTCGGGCATCGCGAACGAGCCGGCAACCAATTGCACCAGGACCGCGAGATGACCTTCGGCCATGTCCTCTTCGTGGAGCGAGCGGGCGACCACGAGGAGCTCGGGGAGCGTGTTGATCTCGTTGATGCGTTCTTCGTAGCGGCCGAGGCGCTTCGCCGAGAGCACGTCCATGGCCGCGAGCAGCAGATCGTTGATGCTGCCGAAGTGGTAGAAGATCAGGGCTTGGTTGAAACCGCCGGTGCGGGCGATCGCACGCGCGCTGGCGCCCATGATGCCCTCGGTCTTGAGCGTCTCGAGCGCGGCGTCGACGATGCGAGCGCGCGTCTCGTCACCGGCCGCCTGCCTCGTCGCCGAGCTCTTCGCTCCTGCCTTGGCCATTGGTCCTCCGGTCATTGCTGGATCGCCCGCCGCGGGCGAAAGCGCGGCGAGCGATCCAGTGTCACATACGACGTCCGTGCTGCGGTCGACGGTCAGGTGCCGGCGCCATAAGGCAAACCGGGGCCGGCTTGCGGACCCTGCCACATCGGGCCGACCGTGGCCTGGGGCCGAACGGGCGGAGGGAGTTCGGCGCCCTGAGCCCGGCGACGCAGCTTGTAGAACACGTACATGTTGAGGAAATGCACGGCCGCCAGCGTCACGAGCAGGATGCCGAGCTTCTGGGCGAGCACCTCGATCGCGTTGACGCCACTGGTGGCCTGATGGGCACGCAGCAGGAACATCGCGTACCCGAGGTTCAGCATGTAGAAGCCCGTCACGAGCAGTCGGTTCACTGCTTCGGCGAGCCCTTCACGTTCCTCGAAGACGTCTTCGAGGAACACCGCGCCGTTCTTGTAGAGCGTGCGGGCCAGCCAGAAGGTGAGTCCGACCGCCACCACCGCATACGCCGTGTAGACGAGGACGAGATATCCATCCGTGTTCATGGTGTGCTCCTTTGTGTTGTCAGAACTGAGTTGCGATCACGGCGAGGTCGATACCGATGCCGAGCGCGAGGAGAGTTGGTCCCGGTGGTCTGCGCCCAGATCACCGCCCCGATCCGGGCTGCCGTCCACCGATCGTGCCGGGCGGGACGGCCGAACCACATGCCGGCGATGGCCACACCGCTGCCGGCGAAACACAGCACGGTCAGGATCCAGGAGGTGGCGGCGACTGGCGTCAGCAGGAAACGGAAGCGACCATCGCGGGCCACCATGCCCGTGAGTAGTCCCCACAGGAAGAAGCTGTAGAAGGCGAACACGAGGCCGGCGAGCCCGAGGACGAGCGTGACGACCACGGCAACTGCCGCAGTGGCCCCCTTCGGGCGGCGATCCGGGCGGAGCTCTCTCCCCCGCCCGATCGTCGAGCTAGTGCTTTGAGCGTATAGATTGAGCATACGCTCAAGATACGACGGGAAACGAGGTCTGTCAACCCGAAACCGTCGAATCGGCGGACAGAACTGCCAAGCTTGCGCCGATGCCGATCGAGCCGCCACCCACCAACTGGGAGCTTCCCGACCCGGCCTATGCCGACGAGAACGGCGTGGTCGGCCTCGGTGCCGACCTCGAGGCCGGCACCATCCTCGACGGCTACCGCCGTGGTCTGTTCCCGATGCGGATTGCCCGCGGGGGACCGATCGCGTGGTGGTCGCCGGATCCGCGAGCGATCATCCCGCTCGACGGGTTGCACGTGAGCCAGTCCCTGCGCCGATCGTGTCGCCGGTTCGAGATCCGGATCGATACCGCGTTCTCCGACGTGATCCGGGCCTGTGGTGATCCGGCCCGGCCCGACGGCTGGATCGACGCCACGTTCGTGCTCGCGTACGAGACCCTGCACCGCCTCGGTTGGGCTCACAGCGTCGAGACGTGGCGCGACGGTGAGCTCGTCGGCGGGCTCTACGGCATCGCCATCGGGGGGCTCTTCGCGGGGGAGTCGATGTTCCACACCGAGAACGACGCGTCGAAGGTCGCGCTGGTCGCACTCGTCTCTCGCATGCGTGACGCGGGCGCAACGCTGCTCGACGGGCAATGGATGACCGATCACCTCCGGTCGCTGGGTGCGATCGAGGTCTCGCGCGAGCGCTATCTCGAACTGTTGGACACGGCCATCGACCAGCCGATCGAGCTGTTCGGCTGATCGGCGCCGCGTAGGCTCGTCGCCATGCAGTTGACCGCCGAAGAAGCACGCGTGCTCGGGTGCCTGCTCGAGAAGGAGCGGACCGTTCCCGACTCGTATCCGCTCACGATGAACGCGTTGATCGGCGCGTGCAACCAGTCCACCAATCGGGATCCCGTCGTCTCCTATGACGAGCCCACGATCGAAGGGGCCCTCGCCGGCCTGCGCGAGAAGAACCTGGCCCGTCGCGGCGTGTATTCGGGAAGCAGGGTGCCCAAGCATCGTCATTCGATCGGCGAAGCGCTCGAAGTGGATGCCGCACAATCGGCGCTGCTGTGTGTCCTGCTGCTCCGTGGACCGCAGACCCCCGGCGAGTTGAAGGGCCGCACCGAACGGCTCCATGCGTTCGGTGGCCTGGAGGCGGTCGACGCCGTGCTCGACGAGCTGATCGACCGCGGGTTCGTCGCCAAACAATCCCGACAGCCGGGTCAGAAGGAGGCCCGGTTCGCCCAGCTACTCAGCGGCGACGAACCCCGCCCGCCTCAATCCGGTCCGGCCCCGGCCCCGAACCCCGAACCGCCGACCGAGGCCATCCCGTCCGATCAGGGAGGCCCGTCCGATCAGGGCGGCCTGTCCGATCAGGGAGGCCGGCCCGATCAGGGAGGCCGAATCGATCGCCTCGATCGGCTGGAGGCCGAGGTCCGCGCCCTGCGCGCCGATCTCGACCAGCTTCGTGCCGAGCTCGGGGCCACCGGCGATGAATAATCGCGCCATGGCCGACCTGCAGATCTTCCACAACCCGTCGTGCAGCAAGTCGCGCGGGACGCTCGAGATTCTCCAAGAAGCAGGGGTCGACGCCGACGTCGTGCAATACCTCGAGACGCCGCCCGACCGTGAGACGTTGGAGCACATCCTCGACTCCATCGACAGTCCGCTCGAGGAGCTCGTCCGCAAGGACAACCGGTTCAAGGAGCTCGGGCTCGATGCCGCCGCGTACACCGAGCGCGACGCGATCGTCGGCCTGTTGCTCGAACATCCCGAGCTGATGGAGCGGCCCGTCGTCGTGCGCGGCGATCGCTCCGTGATCGGACGCCCGCCCGAACGCGTCCGCGCGCTGCTCGACTGACGAGACCGGTGTCGTGACCACACTCGAGGTGTTCGCCGACATCACCTGTCCGTTCACCTACGTCGGCGTACGGCGGTTCGTGGCTGCGCGCGAGGAACGAGGTCTCTCGCACGTGCGGCTCCGCTTTCGTGCCTGGCCCCTGGAGATCGTGAACGGCGTCCCGCTCCAGGGCGACTTCGTGGCCCACGAGATCGCCGACATCCGCGCCCAGGTCGCCCCGGAGCTGTTCGGGGGTTTCGATCCGGCGACGTTCCCGTCGACTTCGATTCCCGCGTTCGGTCTTGCTGCCGCCGCGTACGACCACGGTGACGAGCGTGGCGAGGCGGTTTCTCTCGCGCTCCGACATGCCATCTTCGAAGAGGGTCGCGATGTCGGCGATCCGGCGGTACTCGGGACCATCGGAGCGGCGTACGGCGTGGTGCTGTTGAGCGCCGAGGACGCGCTCGAGCGGGTCCGGGCCGACCACGACGAAGGAATCGAGCGCGGCGTGGTCGGCTCCCCGTACTTCTTCGCGGGCGGCCGTGGTCTGTTCTGTCCCACCCTGCGGATCTCGAAGGACGGGGATCACTACCGGGTGGAGTGGGATCGCGAGGCGTTCGAGGACCTTCTCGGGAGTCTCGCGTCGTAGAGTGCCCGCTCATGAAACTCGGATTCATGGTGGGGTATTGGGGCGCGGGGCCGCCGGCCGGCATCCCGGAGGTCATCGCCGAAGCGGAGAAGCTTGGCTACGACTCGGTGTGGACGGCCGAGGCCTACGGCTCCGACGCATTGACCCCGCTGGCATGGTGGGGCTCGCAGACGTCGACCATCAAGTTGGGCACGTCGATCTGTCAGATGTCGGCGCGTACGCCGACGGCGATGGCGATGGCCGCGATCACGATGGATCATCTCTCGAACGGCCGGTTCATCCTCGGGCTGGGCGCATCGGGTCCGCAGGTGGTCGAGGGGTGGTACGGCCAGCCCTACGCGAAGCCGCTGCAGCGCACGCGCGAGTACGTCGAGATCATCCGGAAGATCCTCGAGCGCGAGGAACCGCTGACGTACGACGGCACGCAGTACACGTTGCCGAGGCCCGGCGGTACGGGACTCGGCAAGGCGGTGAAGTCGATCACGCATCCATTGCGCGTTGACATCCCGATCTACCTCGCCGCCGAGGGTCCGAAGAACGTCGCGCTGACCGCAGAGATCGCGGATGGTTGGCTCGCGATCTACTACTCGCCGAAGGTCGACGACTTCTACCGCGACGCGCTCGCGGAAGGGTTTGCGCGGCCGGGCGCTCGCCGGACCTTGGACGATTTCGAGGTTGCGGCGACGGTGCCGGTCATCTTCCACGACGACGTCGAGGAGGCCGCCAACTTCCTGCGGCCCGTCCTCGCGTTGTATATCGGCGGCATGGGGGCCCGCGAGGTGAACTTCCACGCCAACGTGTACGCGCGGATGGGCTACGAGAAGGAAGTCGCCGAGATCCAGGACCTCTACCTCGCCGGCAAGAAGACCGAAGCCGAGGCGCGCGTCCCGCGGAGCCTGATCGAGGAGACCTCGCTCATCGGGCCGAAGGAGAAGGTCCGTGATGACCTGGCCCGGTGGGAGGAGTCGGTGGTCACCACGATCCTCCTCTACGGCGACGCCAACACCCTGCGCACGATGGCCGAAATCACCGGCTGATCGCAGCTAGTCGCCTTTCCGGTAGCAGAAGAGGGATGTGCCCGAATCCCACGCTTTCGATAATAATGCTCCGGCGCTGGTCTGACGCGGGGTAGGGCGAGCGTGGACGGCACCGGCAACGGCATCATCAAGAGCGCCCGGAACTTCGTGTACTTCGTCACGCATGATCCCGGTACCTAGGCCGAAGCGCTTCCTTCCACGATCACTTCCTCTTCCTCGGTGAGGATCCACAGGGTCTTGTCGAAGTCGAGCATGTACTGCTCGTCGGGGCCGACCTCGGCCTGGTACTCGGGGTCGATGACCATCGCGTAGAAGTCTTCGCGCGAGCGGAACCACTGGCTCACCGCGCCGTCATATTCCGGTTCGCCGTGGCCGTAGTCCCCGAGCAGGCGGTGGTTCTGCTCGTAGCGCAGTACGTACTTCTTGGCCGCCGGGTTGTTCTTGATGAGCTCGGCGTGATGGGTACGCCAGTGCTGGTGAAACTCCTCGAGGCTGAGCGCGGGGTTGCGCTTCACGAAGCACATCAACTTGATCACGCCGGCACCTCCCGTATTGCCCGCCGCCGGGCCGACCTGACACTGTGGCAGATCCGGAGCGCCCGCATCCGAACACGCACGCAAGGGGACCATATGTTGCTGGAGAACAAGGTTGCGATGGTGACCGGCGTCGGTCCGGGCGTGGGCCGCGCCACCGCGCTCGCGCTGGCCCGGGAGGGCGCGAAGGTCGCCCTGGTTGCCCGTACGGCCGACCGGCTCGAAGAGGTCGCCGCGGAGATCCGCGACGCGGATGGTGAGGCGCTCTCGTGCCCGGCCAGCGTCACCGATGCCGCGCAGTGCAGAGCGGCGGTCGACGCGACGGTCGACACGTTCGGGGGCCTCGACATCCTCGTGAACAGCGCGTTCCGTGCCCACTACGACGACTTCGAGCACGCCAACCTCGACAAGTGGCGCAAGACCTACGAGGTCAACGTGTTCGGGCCGTTGCAACTCACGCAGTACGCGATCCCGTCGATGAAAGCGCGCGGCGGCGGTTCGATCGTGTTCGTCAACTCGATGAGCGCGCGCAAGATCCGTCCGTTCGAGGGCGCGTACTCAACTTCCAAGGGCGCGTTGCTCGTCGCGGTGCAGGCGCTCGCCAAAGAGTTGGGCTCGTCGAACATCCGCGTGAACACGGTCGCGCCCGGTTGGATCTGGGGCCCGAACGTGCAGATCTTCGTCGACATGGAGAGTCAGAGCCGCGGCGTCAGCGGCGAGCAGGTGATCGAGGAGATCAAGGCCCAGATCCCACTCGGCTTCATCCCGCCGTCGGAAGACATCGCCAGCGCGATCCTGTTCTTCGCGTCGGATCTCGCCCGCAGTGTGACCGGTCAGGAGCTCGACGTGAACGGCGGCGAGTACTTCCACTGAACCGAACCGGCCCGACCTCGCCTCACTGACCTCGCCGTCGGTGGGCCTCGAGCGTGGGCTCAGGCGGCCGGCGGGACGTCGGGTGGTGCAGTCGTCGGTGCGGTGGTCCGCGTCGCCTGCCCGTCGCCGGGAGCGTCGATGTTCAGCTGGGGCGTCGGCTCGGTGGTCGGCGTCTGCACCTGCGAGGGCGTCGGCTCGATCGCAACCTGCGACATGCCGAGTGCGTCGATCGCCGGTGCCGCGGTGGTCGACGGGGGTGCGACTCGGTGGTGCACGACGGGCGCGGGGAGCGGGGCCTGGGGGACCACCTCGGGAGCCGGTGCCGGGATCGGGGCGGTCGTGGGGATGGGGGCCGTCGTCGCCACCGGGGCACCCGTCGGCGCCGCGGTGGTCGACACCGCGGTGGTGTGCGTCCTGGATGCGGCGGCGGCCGGCGCGACGTCGTGCTTGGGGCCATTCGACAGGTTGGTGAAGCCGCCGAGCATTCCGGCGCCGAGGACGAGCCCGGCTGCGGGAGTCATGACGCGGCGGCGCAGGATGATGCGGCGGAGCCGGATCGCCTCTTCTCGCGTCACGCCCATGAGCTCGACGAGCCGTTGCTCGACGACCGATGGTTTGTTGCCGAGGGCGTCGGCGAGGGCGTTGAGGTCGTCGTCACGCAGGGGGATGGGATCCGTCGGCTTGGCCCCGCGGAGCTCGTACAGCGCGGCGAGGTAGTCGGCGAGCATCTCGTCGGGTGTGGGATCCGGGGTGCTCAGCACCTCGATGTGGTCCCCGATCCGCATCGTGCGCGACTCGCGGTCGATCTCGACGCCACGCCGGGCCGGGGCCAACGCCTCGATACCCACGCCGTACAGCGCCGCGACCTGGCGCAACTCCTCGTCCGAGACCCGCTCGTCGCCGCGTTCCCAGGCCTGGAGCCGACCCTTGGAGATCCCGAGCTTGCGCGACGCGGCCCGGACGGACAGTCCGGCCTGCGACCGGGCGCCCCGCATGAGGGCGCCGACACGTCGCGCCGGGATCGCGCCGGGATCATGGTCGAGCTCAATCATCGCATATGTCCCATCGGCACGATTTGGCGGCCGACTTGAGCGAAATTTCGACGAGCTCGCGCTATTTGTTCGGGATCGGCGCCGCCGTGCACGGCTTGCCGGCACAGACATCGGTGACCTTGCCGTCGGGTTGGAGGAAGTCCGATTTCTGCTGCCGTGCCGTCGCTGAGTTGCGGGGATCCGAGTGCGGGTCGTGGCCCGGGCCCGGAGGGAGATTCGCCTGGGGCGGCGCCGGCGTGCCGCTGTCCCAGTAGACGAGCGCCGAGCCGTCGAACGGCAACGAAGGGACCGGGTCGATGTTCCACTGCGGGGTCTTGTCGGGGCTCCGGCCGGGGGCCAGGGCCGGTTGCACGACCTTCACGCCTGCGGTCCGGGCCTCGATCTCCGCCGCGACGTTGGCCACTTGATAGTCGCCGAACGCGGGGTGCATCAGGATCGTGTGCTTCGGCGTGTTCTCGTACGGGTGATCGGTGAGGTGGTGCGCATAGCCGTCGGCCTCACCGCGATCCCAGAGCATCTGCGTGAGGTTCAGCGCGAGGGCCCGCTCGTACTCGTCGGGATACGCGGGGTCCATGATCGCCTTGTAGGTGGCGAAGTCGGTGCTGCGGTTGAGCAGGATGCTGTAGTTCATGCCCGGCACACCGAGCACCGCGCGCTTCCAGTCCTGCGCAACGGCGGTGGCCGCGCCGCCGATGATCCCGCCCTGGCTGTTGCCGTCGTAGTAGAGCTCCTTGGTGTCGAGCAACGGCAGGCCGTCAGAGCCTTTGAACGCGGCGTTGGTCACGAGTCCCTGCGCGTGGATCATGAGCCTCCCGAGGAAGAGCGTGTCGAGGATGCCCTGTTGCATGCGATCGGCCATCGTCGGGAAGTTCGAGAAGTCCTGGAGGCTCTTGATCGCGTTGGCCGTGTCGGGCTCCGACATGCCGAGCCAGTCGGTCGCGCAGAACACGAAGTCGTGCTCGTTGGCCATCGCCTGGATGTTGCCGGCGTCGACCTCGCCGGCGCTGCCGAGCAGCCCGTGCCCGTAGACGCCCGGGCGGGCCGGGACGGTCTTGCCGGCGGCGTCGATCGCGGCCTTGGGCACCACACAGACGAACGGCGCCGTGTACTGCTTGCCCGTCCGATGAGGGAGGCCGTCGGGACCGTTGGCCAGGCGCGTTCCCGGTTCGCCGTTGCCGGTGAGGTACAGCGGGACGTCGAAGGTCCCCGTGACCTTGCGCAGGAGTTGCGGCGTCGGGTTCTCCTCGACCTTCGTGACCGTGAACGCCGGCGCGTCGGCGCCGAGGGCCTTGAACGCGTCGTCGCGCATGTGCAGGAGGCGTTCCGAGAGATTGCGCGCGCTCGCGACGGTGAAGTCCCACGCGAGGTAGAGGTCCTTGCGCGCGACGCCCGCCTTGGTGAGGTCCGCGAACACCTGCTCCATGTGTGATCGGCGCGCTTCGACGGCCGCAATGCCGGTGTCGAGCCGGTCGCGAAAGGCGCGGAACGCCGGTTGCGCCTCGATCGGAGCGCCGTTGGCGTCCGCGAGGTTGCGGAGCGCAACGACGTAGCGCGTACCTTCGTCGAGGCTCACGGCCGGTCGGATGACGAGCATCCGATCGGCGGCCTGCGTGATCGTCGAGTCGAGCTCCGCGAAGTAGGGCGTGGGCTTGCCCGTCTTCGTGTTCAGCACCACGATCGGCGCGGCGGCATCGAGCGACAACGCGATGTCGGTGATGGGCGGGATCTTGCTCGTCGTGAGATCGATGCCGGGGACGTACGTGCGGACCTGCGAGCCCGGGCTGAACCCGTCGTTGCGGTTCCATTCCGTGGGATCGACGTGGACGCCGTCCTTGTTGGCGGGCATGGAGGCCGGCAGGAAGTTGACGCGCAGTTTCGTGTCGCTGGTCGTGTCGTGGGTCGTGAAGAAGTCGTTCGGGAAGGGGAGCATGCAGTGCTTCTGGTCGAGCACGTCGCATCGGGTCGGGTCGGTGTTTCCCAGGGCCAGCGTGATCTTGCCCGTGAGCTTCGCCTGGGCCGTCGTGGTGGTCGTCGTCTCGTGCTCGTTCGCCGGCTTCTTGGAGGTGTTCTTCGAGTCGCTGCCGCATGCGGTGGCGACAAGGCCGGCGGCGAGGAACGCGGCGAGGAAGGCGATGTGGTGGCGTTTCGTAGTGGTGGGCACGGACGGGCAGCGTAGCGAGGCGGTAGCGTCGGGCACCATGACCGTCTACGCGTTGGGGGACCGGGTCCCCCTGATCCACACCGAAGCCTTCGTCCATCCTGACGCCACCGTGATCGGTGCCGTGACCATCGGACCCGATACGTCGGTCTGGCCGCAGGCCGTCCTGCGGGGTGACTTCGGGACGATTACCGTCGGGGCCCGGACCTCCATCCAGGACGGGGCCGTGATCCACGCGACCGCCGAGCTGCCGACGTTCATCGGCGACGACTGCGTGATCGGCCACCTTGCTCACATGGAGTGCTGCACGATCGAGTCGGGTGCGTTGGTGGGCTCCAACTCGGTCGTGCTGCACCGGGCCGTCGTGCGCAGCGGCGCGCTCGTGGGTGCGAGCGCGTTGGTGCCCAACGGCATGGAGGTGCCGTCGGGCGCGCTGGCCGTGGGAGTGCCGGCCAAGCTCCGCCTCGACGCGGTCACGCCCGAGACGATCCTCGAGAACGCCGAGAACTACGTCCGCAACGCCCGGCGGTACCGCGCCGACCTCCGCCGCCTCGACTGAACCCAAACGATGTTGCGTTGTTCTCGCGCGCATCGCGCGCGCGTTCGACGCAACATCGGGGTTAGGCCGCGCGCTCGAGCGCGCTGCGGACGGCATCGCAGAGTTCGCCCGCGGACTGCCTCACCTCGGGGGCCGTCGCGTGCAGGACTGTCCAGCCGGCCGAGGTCAGCGCGTTGCGACGGGCCAGGTCCCGGACGAACTTGGATCGGCTGCCGTGGTGCAGATAGCTATCGAACTCGACTCCGACGCGCTCGGCGGGATACGCGAGATCGAGGCGATACGTCGTGCCACCGACGGTGACTGCATGTTGTGTCGCGGGACGCGGAAGTCCGGCTCGGACGAGTAACGAGACCAACCGCGTCTCCATCACGCTTTCCGTCGGTGACGGGTTGGCGATTCGGGCACGGGTGATGCTTGTCAGCGTCGCGGCTCCCCGCCGCCCCCGTCGCCCGACCTCGTCGAGACACTCGAGGACTGACCGGCAGGAAGTGAGATCACGCCGGAGAGCCTCGTCGACGGCGAGCTCGAGGGTCGATCGACGGAGAACCGTGGCCGCGTCGACCAGTGTGCGCTCGATCGAGGTGATCGGGATGACACCGACCGTCGTGAGGTGATGATCGGGGAAGCACGTTGTCTCGTGAGCGACGACACCGGCGTGTTGCGTACGGGCCCAGCGTTTCGTGGTGACCTCGGGTCGTGTTCGCCGTCCGCCGGGAAGGTCCCAGAGTGCAAGGGCCGATCGGTGCGACGCGACTGCGCGCGACGGTGCTGACCAGCATGCCGCGAGAACAGAGGCTTCCCACGTCCGGGGAACGCCGGCAATCCTGAAGACGCCGTCCTGCACGATCTCCCATCTTCCGTCGGCGAGGGCGCGTGCCAGCTGGCCCCGTGAGACCTGGAAGGTCTTCAGCTGCGCCGCAGTGAAGAGACCGTGGTGCTGCCGGGCGAAGTCGGCAAGTCGGTGCATCGCAACGCTCATGCCCAACAGGCAATCATCTTGGTATGACAGCTATGCCACCCCCCAATGTTGCGTGAACGGCGCGCGGTATGCGCGCGATTTCAACGCAACGTTCGGGGTCAGGGGGCGCGGTAGAGGTCGGGTTCGAGGTAGATCATGCCGACGGCCGGGACGGCTCGGCGGATGCGGGCCTCGACGGCGTCGATCTCGGCGGCGAGCTCGGGGATCGTGGTCGACGAGAACTCGAGCTTGGCGCCGACCAGGATTTCCTCGGGTCCGAGGTGCATCGTCCGGAGGTGGATGATCTTGAGCACCTCGTGGCCGTCGGCGATCGCGGCACGAATTTGTTCGTCATCGGCGGACGATGCCGACTCGCCGATCAACAGGCTCTTCATCTCGACGGCGAGCACCACGGCGATGACGCCGAGCAAGGCGCCGATGGCGATGCTGCCCATCGCGTCGAACCGGGCGTTGTCCGTGACGGTCGCGAGGAGCACGCCCGCGATCGCGAACAGGAGACCGAGCAGCGCACCGACGTCTTCGAGCAGTACGACGGGCAATTCCGGGCTCTTCGTGTGCCGGATGAACCGCCACCACGATCGATTCGGGCCGCGCTGCGGCCCGGCCTCGTGAACCGCGGTCCGCAGCGAGAGGCTCTCGAGCGCGAAGGCGACGCCGAGCACGACGAGCGCGACCGTTGGGGAGTCGAGCTCGTGGGGATTTCGCAGCTTGTCGATACCTTCGTAGAGCGCGAACAGCGAACCGAGCGAGAACAACACCAGGGCGACGACGAACGCCCAGAAGTACCGCTCGGGCCCGAATCCGAACTGGTGTTCATCGTTCGGCGCGCGCCGGGCGCGGCGGCCTCCGAGCATGAGGAGGCCCTGGTTGCCGGTGTCGGCGAACGAGTGGATTGCTTCCGCGAGCATCGATGCCGCGCCGGTGACAGCGAAGGCGACGAGCTTCGAGACCGCGATCCCGAGGTTGGCGAGGAACGCGGCGACGATCGCCCTCTTGCTGCCCTCGTGCATGCGTTCAGGCTCCGGGGATCGCGCTGAAGTCGGGCGGGCGCTTCTCGAGGAACGCCGTCACCGCTTCGATGTTGGCGGGCCCACCGGCCAGTCGGCGGAACGCCTCCTGCTCCCGTTCGTTGCCCGCCGCGACTCGATCGGCGCGGGCCGCGAGCATCAGCCGCTTCGTCTCGACAAGTGAAGTGATCGGCATCGCCGCGATCTCGGCCGCGACATGCATCGCCTCGGGTACGAGATCCTCATCGCTGGTTCGCTTCCACGCGAGCCCGAGCTCGACGGCGCGCGCCGCGTCGATCCACTCCGATGTGAACAGCGCGTAGGCGGCGCGCTGCCAGCCGATGGTCTCGGGGAGCAGCACGCTGCTCGACGCCTCGGGACACACGCCGAGGGCGGTGAACGGCGCGCGGAGCCGCGCGTGATCCCCGACGATGACGAGGTCGCAGTGCAACAGCATCGTGAGCCCGATCCCCACCGCGGCGCCGTTGACCGCGGCGAGCAGCGGCTTCGGGTACGTCGCGACCGTCTCGTAGAACTCCGTGAACGCACGGGCGAGCTCGGGCCCGCTGCCGCCTTGCGCGTCGGCCATCTCGGCGAGATCGATCCCGGCCGAGAACGCTTTCCCGTTCCCGGTGATGACGACCGCGCCCACGTCGGGCGATTCCGCCGCCTCGACGAGCGCCGCGCGCGTGCAGTCGTACAGCGCGATGCCGAAGGCGTTGCGCACCTCGGGGCGGTCGAGGGTGAGCAGGCAGACCCGGCCGTGGCGTTCGACGTTGAGCACCCGCGGAGTCTTGCAGACCGGTGGTCACGACCGGCGTTGGATGGTGCGTGTCGTTCACCCGCCCGAGGTGACGGGATGCCCTTACGTCGAGCGGACCCTCCGGCGACGCCCGGCGGCGGCGATCGTGGCACCGACGAGGACCAGGACGAATCCGAACGTCGCGGTGTCCGTCGTGTCGCCGCCCGGACCGGTCGCCGGGAGCGTCGGAGGTGTGGTGGAAGGCGCCGGGCCGGCGGCCGGCGCGGGTGCGCCGATCGGGACGGTGGTCGTCGGCGCGGCTGCAGTCGTGGTCTCGGCCACGGGCGTGTTCGTCAGCTGGAACGTCGCGGCCGTCGACGCGGCGGGCGCGGTGACGGTCGCGGTGAAGGGCCCGGTGCTCGCGTTCGCGGTGAGCGGCGGCGCGGCGGCGATCCCCGACGAGTCCGATGTCACCGTCACGCTGGACGAACCGCCGGGGAACACACCGCTCGCGCCGTCGGTCGGTACCGAGAACGTGACCGGCGTGCCGGCGACCACGTCGCCGTCGGGGTCGAGCGTCTTGACCCGCAGCTCGTCGGGGAAGACGGTGTTGACAGGCGTCGTCTGCGCGTTGGTTGCGGTCGAGATGTCGAGCTGCCACGTGGCGCCCGTGCTCACGCGCGCGACGGCGTTGCCGCTGTGCTCGGTGTACCAGAGGCGACCATCGGGTCCCGCGGTTGCCATGATCGGGCCGGTGTTCGCGGTAGGAAGCGAGAACTCGGTGACGACTCCCGACGTCGTGATGCGCGCGACCTGATTCGCGTTCATCTCCGCGATCCAGAGCTCGTGATCGGGGCCGCTGGCGATGCCCATCGGCACCGCGTTCGCGGTCGGGAGGTCGAACATCGTCACCACGCCCGCCGGCGTGATGCGGCCGGCCTGGCTCGTCGTCGCCGAGGTGAACCACATGTTGCCGTCGTGGCCGAGAACGACGGCGTTGGCAACCACGCCGCTCGGCAGGGGGAACTCGGTGACGGTGCCGTCGGTGGTGATGCGCCCGATGGTCTCGTTGTTGTTCTGGCTGAACCACAAGCTGCCGCCGGTGCCCGGCGTGATGAAGAACGCCTTGTGACCGCTCGCGATGGGAAACACCGTCGCTGTTCCCGCCGTCGTCATTCGCACGATGTCGGCGTTGGGGAACGCCGAGTACCAGAGGTTGCCGTCCGATCCGGTGGTGATCCACGTGACCTTGTCGTTGTTGTCGGGTGTCGGGAGGGAGCCGAAGACCCCCGAGGTGGTGATGAACCCGATCTCGTTCGCGTCCTGGCTGAAGTACAGCTTGCCGTCGGGGCCGGCGGTGATCGCGGTCGGCGCGACGTTGGGCGCGGGTGTCGGGAACTCCGTGATCGCGCCCGACGGCGTCACGCGAGCGATTCGGCTGGCCATGTTCTCGGTGACCCAGAGGTTGCCGTCGGGACCGGCAATCAGCATGACCGGACCGGCGCCGGCGGTCGGAGTTGCGAACTCGACGACGGCGCCGACGGGCTGTGCCGCGGCGATCCCGATCGGGCCGAACGCGAGCAGCCCCACGGACACGATGGCACCCAGCGAGACGGCGAAAGTCAAGCGGCGCATGTCGAAGGCATCGACTTTCGACACGGGCGTCTGAAGTCCTGCGCACGGCTGGGGCGACGAAGTTACCGGCGAGTATCCTTTGCTGATCCCGGAATCCGACCCCCGAGCTCGACCCCCGAGATCGACCCTGCCGGTCGAGCCCGCACACGAGGAGCGCCCAATGCCCGAAGCCGTGATCGTCTCGACCGCCCGCAGCCCCATCGGCCGGGCCTTCAAGGGCTCGCTGGTCGACCTGCGCCCCGACGACCTCGCGGCCGCGATGGTCACGGCCGCGCTGGACAAGATCCCGCAACTCGACCGCACGCAGATCGACGATCTCATGCTCGGCTGCGGCCTCCCGGGTGGCGAACAGGGGTTCAACATGGGCCGGGTCGTGGCGTTGCTCGCCGGGCTCGACGACGTGCCCGGTTGCACCGTCACCCGCTATTGCTCGTCGTCGTTGCAGACCATCCGGATGGCGTCGCACGCGATCAAGGCCGGTGAGGGCGATGTGTTCGTGGCGGCCGGCGTCGAGACCGTGAGCCGCTTCGGCAAGGGCAGCTCGGATCACTGTCCCGACACGCAGAACCCCACGTTCCAGGACTCGCAGCTGCGATCGCTGGCCCGCATGAACGGTGACCAGGGCCCATGGACCGCGCCCGCGGGATTGCCCGACGTCTACATCGCGATGGGTGAGACCGCGGAGAACGTCGCCGAGGTCGAGAAGGTGACCCGCGAAGAGATGGACGAGTACGCGTTCCTCTCGCAGCAGCGCACCGGCGCCGCGATCGCGCGTGGATTTTTCGAGCGCGAGATCACGCCGGTCACGTTGCCCGACGGCACGGTCGTCTCGACCGACGACGGCCCGCGCCCCGACACCACGCTCGAGAAGTTGCAGTCGCTGAAGCCGGTGTTCCGTCCCAACGGCACCATCACCGCGGGCAACGCGTGCCCGTTGAACGACGGCGCGGCGGCCGTGATCGTGATGAGCGACACCAAGGCACGCGAGCTCGGCATCACGCCGTTGGCGCGCATCGTTGCGAGCGGCGTGACCGGGCTCAACCCCGAGATCATGGGCCTCGGTCCGATCGAGGCGACGCGTCAGGCTCTCCAACGCGCTGGGATGACCATCGACGACGTCGATCTCGTCGAGATCAACGAGGCCTTTGCCGCGCAGGTCATTCCCTCGGCGAAAGCGCTCGGCATCCCCACCGAGAAGCTCAACGTGAACGGTGGCGCGATCGCCCTCGGTCACCCCTTCGGCATGACCGGCGCCCGCATCATGACCACGCTGCTCAACGGCCTCGAGGACACGGGCAAGACGATCGGTCTCGAGACGATGTGCGTCGGTGGCGGCCAGGGCATGGCCATGATCGTCGAACGCCTGAGCTGATCGCGCGACGCCGGGAGCTCCCGGCGGTTCAGTAGCTGGGGGTGACGGTGTAGGTGAGCGTGTCGCCGTAGGTGCCGGCGTCCTGGGCGTAGTCGATCTTCACGCGGTTGGTGACGACGAGTTGGTCGGGGGTGTTGCCGGTGGGGTCGGTGCGCGAGACGAGGGTTTCGGGGGTGTTGGAGTAGCCGGCGTAGTCGCCGCCGGCCATGGCGCCGGTGAGCGCGGCGGTGCCGGAGATTGTCGGCGTGATCTTGTAGCCGTATTTGTCGACGGTGCCGCCCCAGGCGGCGTGGCCGGTTTGGCCGTTGGAGAAGCGGGCGACGGTGTCGGTGCCGGTGTTGAGTCCGGCGGCGGTGTCGTTGGCTTGGAGCGTGTAGCCCGACGATGCGTTGGTGCGCACGGTGAGGGTGACGTCTTTGGTTTCGTCGGCGAGAGCCGACAGTGCGGGGTCCATGAGCAGGATGAACGATGACGTGTCGTTCGTGAACGTCAACGACTTCGCGACGACGACGGTGATGACGGTGTTGGTGTCGCCGAACGTGATGGAGTTGGTGGTGGTGGGCCCGTCGATCGTCAACGGGTTCGCGTCGATGGTCGTGATGTCGGAGGTGAAGGCGGCCGGTGTCGATGTGTTGGTGAGGCCGCCGATCTCGATGAGGATCGGCGTGCGCGACGCGACCCATGTGGGCGACGTCACCGTGTAGGTGAGGGTGTTGGCGGCGAGGCCGACGGTGCCGGCGCCGATGCCGTAGTTGGTGACGACCGTGGGGGTGCCGGCGGTGCCGGCGGGGACGGTCATGGTGACCGTGGCGATCGTGGCCGCGGTTTCCGTGTCGATCTCGTAGGTTGAGGACACGCCGGTCGCCGACGTCGCGTTGTTGGACACCGACCAGTGCGCGAGATTCAGTGAGACTCCGGCCGGATCACCGCTGGTGATCCGCGCCATCCGAGCGCCGCCGTATTCCGCGAACCACATCTCGCCATCCGGCCCGGCGGTGATGCCGAACGGTTGCGCGCCCGAGGTGATCCCTGACGAGTACTCGGTGATCGACCCCGACGGTGTGATCATTCCGATCTTGTCCGCGGCCCCTTCAGTGAACCACATGTTGCCGTCGGGCCCGCGGGTGATGGCCATGGGTTGCGAGGCGTTCGTCGGCACTGCGTACTCCGTCACGACACCACTCGTGGTGATCTTGGCGATGTTGTTGGTGCCGGTCTCGGTGAACCACAGGTTTCCGTCGTTGCCGGCGGCGATGACCTGCGGCATGCTCCCCCCGGTGATTCCGGCAGAGAACTCGGTCACCACACCGCTCGGCGTGATCCGGCCGATCGTGTTCGCGTCCAGCTCGGTGAACCAGAGGTTGCCGTCGGGACCGGACGTGATGGAGCCGGGATGGATACCGGGGGTGATGCCGGACGAGAACTCGGTGATCGTCCCCGTGCTCGGGTTGATCCGGCCGACGTAACCGCTCTGGTACTCGACGAACCAGAGATTGCCGTCGGGTCCGGCGGTGATGAACGTGGGCGCGCTACCGGACGTGAGCCCTGCCTGATAGGGAGTCACGACTCCGCTGGGTGTGATCCGGCTGATCGTGGTGGCATTCGGCGACGTGAACCACAGGTTGCCGTCGGCGCCCGTCGTGATGCCGAGCACCATGGTGCCGATGGAGAACTCCGTCACGGTCCCGCTGGGCGTGATCCGGCCGACGTTGTTGCCCCACTGCTCGGAGAACCAGACGTTGCCGTCCGGCCCCGCGGTAGGGATCATGACGCCCGAGCTCGCGGTGATGCCCGAGGAGAACTCGGTGACGACACCGGCGGGCGACGATGCCGCGGCGGGTGAAGCCGTCACCACCGGGAAGGCGGCGCAGATGATGGCGAGGATCGCCAGGTGCGCAGCAGCGCTCCTCCGACCGTTCCATCCATGGAATCGGGGGCCGTTCACGCCGTCTTGATCGGTACCCGGGACCACGAGCTGAGCGCTTACGAGGCGTCCTCGTGGTGTATTTGTGTCGCTCAAACGGCCAATTCGGGCGGGACGCCCTCGTCTCCGCGGACATCGAACGCCGGACTACGCGGGGCGGACGTTCCAAACGTCCTTGGCCGGGACGCGCAGTGCGACGCCGGCCCGCGTCAAGCGCAGGGTGGACGCACCGCGCTCGAACCCTTCGAACACGCCGGTGATCACCGACGGGCCGGCGGGCGCGTGGGTGCTCACGTCGAGCACGCGCCCCCGGCTCAATCGCAGTCGTTCGTCCCATCCATACCGCAGCCGGCCGTCCGGGCCGGTGCGCGCCGGTCGGGCGACGTGCACGCGCTGCGCTCGGAACGACTCCGCGAGCGCCGTGGCGCGTTCGTCGCCGAGGAACTCGTGCGTGACGTCGAGCATGATGCGCGCGAACGTCCGGCCGTGATGCGGAAGGTCGTGCTGGTCGCTCATGGCCCAGTGCGCGAGCTCGTGCAACACCACTGCTTTCGTGCGATAGCGGCGGGGCAGAGTGATCGTCGGACCGTCGGGGTCTTCGCGGTAGAAGGCCTGGCGCGCGCCGTTGCCGGGCCGGAACCGCGGCACGCCGGCGAGGGTGTGCTCGGGGAATCGGGCCTGCCACCAGAGCGTGCCGACGACACGGTCGGCGAACGTCGCGCACGCGTCGAGCCCGGGCAGGGGGCTCGACGGCAACGGCGTCTCGGCGAGATACACGCGCCGACGTTGCGCGTCACGCGGTGTACGGGCCGGAGTGCCGTTGGGAGCGGGGGTCACCGCGCGTTGATAGCACGCGCGGTGACCCTGACCGGTGTCAGGTCCCGATCATGCGATCCGAATCAACTCCGTTGGCCTGGTCACGAGATCCGTCGGTCGCCCTATGGCAGGCGGGGGAGCTCCTGCCGGGTGCGCAACGCGTCCCCGAAGAGGTCGCCGATCCTCGCGACTCGGTCGAGCACGTCGGGGGGCTCGAACCGCAACACGCTCGAGTCGTCGGCCGCCGACGCGCGCGCGATCTCGTCCCATGTGACGGGAGTCGAGACGGTCGGGCGGGGCAACGCTCGCAACGAATAGGGCGCGATGGTGGTCTTGTTGCGGTCGTTCTGGCTCCAGTCGACGAACACCTTCCCAGTCCGCTGCTCGCGCGCCATCGCCACCACCACGGACTCGGGGTCGCGATGGGCAAGAAGCTGGCCGACGGCGAGCGCAAACCGCTTGGTGTCGTCGTTGGTCACGTCGGTGTGCAACGGAACGAACAGATGCAGCCCCTTGCCGCCCGAGGTCTTGGCCACGGCCCGCAGTCCGAGTTGGTCGAGGATCTCTCGGAGCTCGAGCGCGACCCGGCAGCAGTCGCGGACGTCGGCCGGCGCGCCGGGGTCGAGATCGAACACGACGCCGAGCGGACGATCGGGATCGTCGACCCTCCCCTGGAGCGTGTGGAGCTCGAGCGCGGCGAGGTTGGCGAGCCACACGAGCGCCGCCGGTTCGTCGACGAGGCAGTTGCCTTGATCGCCGCCGGTCCGGATCCAGTCGGGGCGGCGGGGCGGGCAGCGTTTCTCGAAGAACCGCTCGCCTTCCACGCCGTCGGGGCAGCGGACCAGGGTCAGGGCCCGTTCCTCGAGGTGGGGGAGGAGGACCGGGGCGATCCGGGCCGCGTAGTCGATGACGCCCGCCTTGGTGAGCCCCGTTGCGGGGTACAAGACCTTGTCGAGGTTGGTGAGCACCAGGCGGCGACCGTCGATCTCCACCGCGGTCACGGGTGACCCTCCTCCCGGCCCCGCCCTGCACCGGCCCCGGCCGCATGGGACACCGCAGTTCGCGACCCGGTGTTTCGGGCCGCATTTCGGGGCATGATGGACCGGCCGCTCACGACCTGCGAACCTAGTGCCGAAACAGACAGCGATCGCGACCCGTTGGTCGCGGGAGACAGCACGAACGCGGCCGCCGCCTCGGAGGTACGGAATTGCCCAGCACGATCTGGAGTGGATCGATCAGCTTCGGTCTGGTCACCGTCCCGGTACGTCTCACGCCGGCGACTCGCTCGCGCGATGTGAGCTTCAACCAGCTCGAAGCAGGAACCGGCGCGCGCATCCGCTACCGCCGGGTCTCGGAGGCGTCGGGCGAAGAAGTGACGAGCGATCGCATCGTGAAAGGCTACGAGGTCGCGAAGGGCCGGTACGTCGTGGTCGACAAGGGCGAGCTCGACGCGATGGCGCCGAAGTCCACCCGCGCCATCGAGATCGAGGACTTCGTCGACCTCGATCAGATCGACCCGGTCTACTTCGAGTCCCCGTATTACGTCTTGCCCGACAAGAACGCGGCCAAGCCCTACAAGTTGCTCGTCGAGACGATGGAACAGATGCGCAAGGTGGCGATCGGCCGCGTCGTGATCCGTTCCAAGGAGCACCTGGTGGCCATCCGCCCGCTCGATGGGTTGCTGTGTGTCGAGACGATGCGGTACGCCGACGAGGTCATCGCGCGTGACGAGCTCGGTCCACTCACCGAGGACGTGGACGTCAGTGAACGGGAGCTCGCGATGGCGCGCCAGCTCATCGAGACGCTCGCCGGCGACTTCGATCCCGCCAAGTATCACGACGAGTACCGCGAGCAACTCCTCGAGTTGATCGAGAAGAAGGCCGCGGGGGAGGAGATCGTGGCCGAGGCCGTCACCGAAGCGCCGGCCAAGGTGCTCGACCTCATGGCCGCGCTCGAAGCGAGCCTGCAGCGCGCGAACCCAGATGGTGGAGCCGAGGTCGAAACGGCAGCGCCCGAGGCGAAGTCGAGCAAGCCCGCGAAGAAAGCAGCGGCGGGGAAGACCACGGCGAAGAAGCCCGGGCGTTCGAAGCGAACTGCGTAGCTCGCAGTTGCCCCGCGAGCAGGCGCGGTTACGACGCCTTGCGGATTCTTGCGGGGCGGGCGAGGGGGAACCGGGTGATCGTGGCGATCATTTCGTGGTGGTCGTCGGCCAGCCAACCGCAGCAGGCGCAGATCTCACTGGCATCTGCGGACAAGAAGGCCTCGCAGGCTTCCCACCGAATCGTCGTCAATCCCGGGTCGTCGAGCTGGATGTCGAGC
>Ga0209048_10001256_pt1 | contig 26194 bp, 14 predicted proteins | sample FrelakmetCRP12CR_FD_187146 | JGI IMG/M metagenome (GOLD analysis project Ga0209048, IMG submission 187146) | Freshwater lake sediment microbial communities from the University of Notre Dame, USA, for methane emissions studies - CRP12 CR (SPAdes)... | ecosystem: Environmental > Aquatic >... | reverse complement strand
CCAGGCCCGGGGAACAGACGTTCATGCTACGGCAGCTGCTCACCTGCAGGGCCTCTGGTATGAGGTCACCCCAGAGTTCGAGGGTTATCACCGGTCCCTGGTGGAATGGGCCGACAACTTCGTCATCAAGGTGATCTCGGTCGAAGAGGAATTTGTTTCCCTCCTGCACGGCTTCAAGGGGCACCCTGACGCTATCCTACAGATCAGGGGCGACGTAGGGCTTACCCTGACAGATTGGAAAACCCCCAAGCCATTGTCGTTGAGTTGGAGATTACAGCTGGCCGGATACAAGCTCCTGGTGGAAGCCAACGGGCACCAGATCGCCCGGGTGGCCAGCTTACGGCTGGACGCCAATGGGGGCCCGGCTAAATTCGACGGTTTTACCAAATATCTGGTATCAGACCAGAACACTTTTTTAAGTGCCCTTAATGTTTATAAATTTTTCCATTAGGCTGGCGAGCCGAGTCTTGGCGAGATTTGGAGGGTCGCTGCGCTGATGGAGCGGCAAGGCACGGGAAGTTTTTACTAAATTCGATTTCAGGAGGTAAATTTGGAAGACATTGATTTTTCATCGGCTATGGCCGCCCCGGCGCCCTCAACTCCGCAGGCCCGGCAAGTCCAGGTAGCGGAAGAACCTTTTCTTGACGAGATCACTTTACCCATCGGGACCGATATTCGCCCGATGGCCCTGTCCCTGGTCCCTTATGAGCAGGAAGTCCGGTTGCTCATCCAGATGGCTAAGGACCTGGAAGTTTCCGATGAAGATGGGCGCAAGGAGGCGACGAAACTTGGGCTCCGGGCGAAAAAGCTCCGGCTCCGGGTAGAAAAGATCGAGGACAGCCCGGTCCTGCAGCAGGCCATAAATTTCGTGAAAGACGCCCGGCACCTTATCAAAACCCTGGCGAGCCCCCTGAAAAGCCAGGTAGAGCAGGTCTGCAAGACCAAACTGACAGCGTATTCTGAGGCCTTACGCCTGGCCCAGGCCCGCCGTGAAGCGATAGCCAGGGAACAGGCCCGGGCTCTCCAAGCCAGGCTCGACGCAGAGGCTGAGGAATTGAAGCGGGCGGCCGAAGCCAAGGCCAAGGCTGCCCAGGATGAACTGGACCGGCAAGCGGCCGAAGAGGCCAGGAAAGCCGAGGCAGAGGCCAAGGCCCGGGCGGCGGAAGAGCAGCTGGCCCTGGGGGCGGCCGGCTTGACCGAAGAAGAGAAAACCGGCCTGGCCCAGACCATCGAGGAAGAAACGGCAACTGCGGCGGCCATTGTCGTCCCGACCGAGGCCGAGAAAGCCCTCCTGCAACAGACCGTCGAAGACGAAAAGGCGGCTGCAGCGAGCGTCGTGGCCCCCCAGGTAGTGCTCCAAACCGATCCGACGAAGAACGTCATGCGCACCGACGAGGGCTCATCGTTCACCACGTCCCGGTGGGTAGCGGAGCTTGTGGATATTAACCTGGTGGACCGGAAGTACCTGGTTCTGGACCCCAAGGCCATCCAGAAGGACGTGGACGGCGGCCTACGCCAGGCTCCCGGGTTCCTTATCAAGGAACGGCTGGGAACCAGCTTTAGGGGGTAAGATGATCTGTCCTTTGCTTTTGTCTGGGATATTCGGGAGTCCCAGGGCTCCCGGAGGATTTGAACGATCAGCCCCGGATTGCTTAGAAGAGGGTTGCGCCTGGTGGGATAAAAGCGAAAAACGCTGTGCTATCCCTCAAATTGCCAGGTATCTGGAAATGCTGGGTGACCGGATACAAGACTTCAATATCGACTTCCGGGATCAGCTTGGAAACCTAAACCAAAACATTTTCAAAGGATAAGGAGAAGAGGATGGCAAAGAATCTACCGGCGACTAAGCCGGCATCGCCCCAAGACGCCTTGATGCAGGGTTTCAAGGAAGACCTCACACAAATCACCCCCTACCTGGAATCTCTCTTGCCCGGCAAAGGCGCCGTGGCCAGGTTCCAGCGCATGGCTCAGTTCGCCGTCCTGCGGGACCCCAAGCTGCTGGACTGCACCAAGAAATCCCTGCTCCTGGCACTCCTGTGGTGCGCTCAGAAGAACTTGGAGCCAGGGGTTGAAGATGGGTGCTGGTTGATCCCGTTCAAAGGCAAGGTGGTCCCTGTGCCGGCCTACAAGGGGTTGCTTAATCGGGCGGTAGAGGTAGGCGCCGTCCTGAGCGTGGACCCCGTCGCCGTGTATGCGGAAGACGATTTCTATTATTGCTTCGGCCTGGAACCGGACCTCCGGCACGTTCCGCCCAAGTTGGGGTCTGACCGCGGGGAACTCATTGGCGCCTACGTCACCATCACCCTGCCGAACGGCGAGAAGAAGTTCCGGGTCATGGACCGGCCGGCCATCGAGAAAATCAGAAATTCCGGCGCTGCCTGGAAAGCCGCCCCCGATACCGGACCCTGGCATGATTGGGAAGAGGCTCAATTCCTGAAAACCATCATCAAGCAGGGGCTCAAGACGGTTCCCATGCGGGCCGATCTCCGGGACCTGTTCTCGGATGACAGCATGATCGAAGTCGGCGCCGGCATAGGGGCTCTTATGAGTGCGGCAGGTACGGAAGTTCCGGAAGAACTGAGCGGCGAGGATCTGGAAACTGCCGCCAGCGGTGGCGGTGCCGAGGCTCAGGCGGAAGCTGCCAAAGCCAAGATCGAGAAGGACAAGCACGACACGGCGGAGTTCGACCGCTTGGTTCACAACGAACTGTCCGGAATGACGGAGGAAGCGGCAAAACTGCGGTTGCTCCACCTGGAAGAGAACCTCAAGATCACCGCCAAGAACACCAAGAAGACCATTCCGATGTTCAAGGTCTTTGCGACGCCTTACTTCCATCCCTACGTCACCGATAAGCAGGAACACAAGGACGGGTACTGGAAGACCTTTCTGGCCTGGGAAGCTGCTCAGTATCCGCCGCCACCCGTGGAGGAACCGGCTGGCCAGAGTCAGGACCCGGACACGGGCCCGGGATTTGAAGGGGGGCCAGAAACTGATGGCCCCGAGAGTGCCACACTCAGCTTTGAGGACCGGAAGAGGGCCGTCACCATGGAGTGCTTAAAGAAGATCATCCCGCCGGCCGACCTCAACCTGGAAAAGCTCGCAGACATTAGCGAGGACAACATCGACGCCATCGAGGCCAAGGTGGCCACTTGGGAGTCGAAGAAGAAGTAGCTATCGTTTCCCGCACCGCCCGGAGCCGTCGCACGTCGCACATTTGACGTGTGGCGGCTTCTTATTCTCCCAGACAGAGAAGATCCGGAGCAGGTGCAGCCAAGTGAACTCTACGATGGGAAACAAAGCAATCATACTCTGCACCATACCAGGATTTCCCTTATAAGCCATTAGGAAATCCCTAATTTATTAGGGGGAAAACCCTAATAAAAAGAGGCCCGGGGGGTGCGATCCCGGGCCTCGCCTCAGTTAGGTGTGCCTGTCTGTTTACTTGCCGCAGCCTTTCTTTTTCATGGTTCCCCTCCTTTCCCCGACTCGCTCATCTTCCGTGGATTTCTTTATTTCAATGGCTCTTTTGGGGGAAAATAATCTTCTGGCCGTTTGGTGATGAACGCCTCCCGGATTTGTTCCGGGGTCGGCTCACCTGATTCCTTCCATGCTGCCACAATTCCCAGCACGGCGTCAATACCAAATTTTGCCAGGTAGGCGATTAATACCGGGTCCATTAAATCACCCCCGCCGTGTAATGCACCACAGCTTCCAGGAAGAGATCCAGGGCCGCCCTCACTGTGGCGAGATTGACTGTTTGGTCAGTAAGCAGGGCTTGGACCGCCGCGTTGTGGGCTGACAGGTAGAGGTTGCCCAGCCGGATCGCTTCCGCTTTGACCTTGGCCGGGAGCTTGCCCTGCTGGTCCACCAGCGCCAGGGTCTTGAAGGTTGAGTCGTAAACCTGTTTGTCCATGTTCAGGGCTTTCAGGGCCAGGGCTTTTGAACTCTGGGGCTGGGAGGGGGTCTGTCCCGCTGCGCACCCCAGCAGGAACAGGAGAACCAACAGCGGGATTAGGAAGCGGTGTGTACGGTTCACCAACATAAGGAAGCTCTCCTTTTTGTGGGGGGGGAGGCGGATTTAGTTGTTTAACCGACGCCCCCCAGACATAATCTATAACTGTGCTGGCTTTAGCCAGATACCAGCCAAGGCAAGTGCTGATGATCGTGTTCAGAAAGTTCCAAATCAGATTGTTGTCGCAGGCCTTCTCTCCGAAAGCCAGAATCAGAACCGTGACCAAAATCCCATAGAGGATAGCGGAAAAGATGATCGTCAGCCCGATAGTGAACTTGAAGGACTGCCAGGTTTGTGGAAGCAGCTTCATAACCAAGTCCTGGGAATTTGGAAGTGCATACCGTCGGGGGTGCGCCAATTTCCACCCCATTCAAATCCGGCGTCGGTGAAGCATTTGACGAAGCCAGTTGACAGCTTGGGCCGTCCGCCGTAGGGGTTGGCGCCGGCGTTGAGATCAATGGCGAGGCCCCAGGAATGGACCGACCAGCCGTTCCCCGAGGTCATGGGCCGGACGCAGACACAGCCGTCGAAGGTATGAAGCTCTGAGGCAAAACTGCCTTCCACGAGGCTCTTGAAGGCCTGGCGAAGGGGTGCCTCCATGAGCTTGTGGGCGTAGATTCGGCAGGACCAGGGGTGCCCCAGGTAGTCTTTGACGTGAGTGAAGGCATTTTTGAACTCCGAGAAGTCCAGAACTACCAGGTAGGGGGCCGGGTCCCGGGGCTTGCCGAAAAGCGCAGTAAGCTGGCTCTGACCGATGATGCCTGCAGCTTTGGCAGGGAGAGGCGGAACCGGAGCCGTGAGGGGACCGGGCGCAGCGTCTTCCAGGGGGGCCGTTTCAAAGAGAGCTTGCCAAGTTTCCGGGCCCACGACCCCGTCAGCGTCCAGACCGTTCGTTTCCTGGAAGTCGATCACCATGTCTTCGGTATGTTGCCCAAAGATGCCGTCCACGCCGATCTGTTCTTCGTAAATTTTATTGAGTCGCTCTTGTAATTGAGCAACCTGGGCCTTAACTCCCTTCGGGTCCTTAGACCCGACCCTCAAAAGGTTCATTCTCTTGTTCCCCCTCTACCTGGCTTGCTAAAACCGTTGCGTGTCCCGGCCAGGGCTCCTAAGATCACCCTGTTTGATTCGTTTATGCTGATAGTTACTTCTTTGAATCCAGCCACCATTTCATCTTTTAACTTGCCGGTCGCCGCCAAACTCTCGTTTCTGAGCTTGCCGTATTCTTCCCAGAGCGCGGTAATCTGGGCTTCATTCCGTTTGGAGCGTTCATGTTCGCTCTGGTGCATGACGCATTTGGTAGGGTCGATGACCAGACCGCATCCCTCACATTCTTTTGGGATTTCCTTTTCTCCGGCCACGGCCCCACCCCCTATGTTTATATTGACGTCCTTGCCACTAAATCTTTTAATGATGGCGCTAATGACGCCGCTCAACCCCTTTCCCGTTGCCCCCAGCAGCACAGCAACAATCAGCACCAGGATGATAATTATTAGGTGGTGGGGGGCACATAGGTCTTTATATAGTGATCCCCACATTAACCGGCCCGGCCGAAGAAAGAAACCACGGCGTCCACTCTGTAACCGGACGCCCCGGGGTCACCGGAGATCGTGCAACGCAGGGTATCATTCCCCGCCAGGACCCGACGGATAGTCACCCCGAATTCATGGTCATAGGCCGCATTGTGAGCCTTGGCGGTCCCGTCGAAGATCGTGATCCCGAATTCATCTACGACTTCGAGCTTGGCTGTGCGGGTCCCGGTGTTGGAACTGTTGACCTGGTGAATGTTGAGGATTTCCCCCTCAAAAGGCAGGGGGCTGGTCTGGATGAGGTCGCCGGCGGCGGCTCCATTCGCAAACCAAAATGTCACTTTCTTTTTTAAGTGGCGGAGCGGTTGCATGTCGTCCTCCTTATTTGGTTTTTACACGTTACCGGCTAAAAGTCTATCTTTTTAACCCAGCCCAATGCGGCGCATTTGCTCACGCTTCCCGCTCGGGATCTTCGTTTTCTCTGCGGCCCCCTGGGTTTTCTTCCGGATGCTCTGCCCGAGGGTGCTTTCCACGGTCCCCTGATTCATTTCAGAGAGCGGCATAAAGGGCGCCCGGCGCCCGGGGATCCCCGGTCGGTACTGTGGAATAGAGAGGCCACCGCCGATGAGCCCGGCGACGTCTTCCATGCCCAGGCTACTGAGGACATTCACCAGGGCATCTTGATTGGCCTGCAAGGTTTCCGGCTGGGCCCGGTTGATCCGGGAGAGCAAGGATGGTCCCCAGATTTCCTTCTCCGCATCGGTAGCAGCGTCGAAGACCTTAAGGGCCACGTCCAGGGGTAGCTTGGCGAAAGACGCCACGCCGGCCGGCATCTGGGCTTGCTTCATCAGGTCCTTGGCCTCAGTCCGGGTGAACTTGCCGTCGGCCATAAGGTCGGCCAGGCGATCGGTGAAGCCCTCCATGTCGCCGCCCCGGGCTTGCTTCAAGAGTTCCTTTTCCAGGTTCTGCTTTTCCACCTGGGCCGGCGTAAGATTGCGCCCGGGAAGCGTGGCCTGGTAATAATTCTTGATAAGCCCCTGGGCCTCGGTCTTGGGCGTGAAACTGGAAATCATCGTGCCGGAAGACTTGGTCAAGGCGTCGAAGGCGTCCATTTCGCCCCCCAGCATCCCCATGAGATTCCCGCCCGGGATCGGGGAGGCCCCCCGGATCTGCCCCAGGAGGAACGAGGGCATCTGAGAAATGGAGATTGGCCCGGTGCTCTTCCCTTCCTTGACATACTTGCCTTGGAGAGCGCCACCTTCGGAGGTCCCGATAAGCTCACCAAACTCGGTATAGGGCTGCCCCTTCCAGTTCTCCCCGGCAAAGGCCTCGTACAGGAACTTGGCCAGCGGCGATCCCTTGTGCTGCAGGAACAGGAGCGGGTGAGAAACCATCTTGAGGACGTCGAGGAAGTGCCCCAGGGGAGAGAAGACCTTTTGCCCCTCGCCAGGCTCCACGCCCAGGGCGTTGTAGATGCCCCGGTAGATCGGCGTGATGTTAAGCCCCAGCCAACGAAGCCGGCCGGAGCTCCACCGTTCCTTGAAGGACTCCCAGGCGTCCTTATCGTCGCCCAGGGACATGAGCAGGTTGCCAATCAGGAGCACCGCCAGGCCCTTAAGGACCACAGAGGCCCAGAACTTCTTATAGATATGGATCCTCTCCTGGTCACCGCCGAGTATGGCGCCGATCAATTCACGAACAGGACCCCAGTTCGACTCGGTCCATTGGGGCGCCAGGAAGACCCCCTGGAAGATATGCTGCAGGGTAGGATTCCGGCCCTGCTTGCCGCCTGTGACCGGGCTACCCAGGCGAGCATAATTCAGATTACCGAAGTTGTAATTGCAAAGTTCGGCAACCTTCTTAGCAGCCTCGTTCGGGTCAGAGTTCGGGAATTTGGCCATAAAGTTCTTAAATTCCGTGACGTAGGCCATGGATTGCAGGCCCGGGAAGAGTTTTCCAAACAGAAAGTTGACCTGCTGGTCCCAAAGGTTGAAGACCTTTTCCCGGACCGCGGCGGAAACCTTCCACTTGTCCAGCTTGGCAGAGATCTTCCCCTTCTCGTTGCTGAGGTATTCCCTCCATTCCGGGGTGATCCCCAGGAGCAAGCCGTTTTCTACCCCATGGCGAATCGTCGGGTCAAGTTCCCGGATGAGTTTCAGTCCCTGGCGATAGGTCCACCTGGGGCTTAAGCCTTTCAAGCCGTGCTGTTTTACCTGGCCGGTGACTCCAAGCAACCACCCCCGCATCCCGGCCTGGTGATGGTAGCCAGAAAGAAAGAGGACCAGCTGCTTGACGGAGTTGGAAACGTCGATCGCCTTGCTCAAGGCTTTGATCTTATGGAGAGCGGAGGTCCCCAGCACATTGTTGAGCTTCTCGGCCGCCCCCTCGGAGGCGTAGAGCGGGACCTTTTGGAATATGTCGCCGCCGGCATCGACGTAGAAGTCTTTGCGGGCTACCGGCTTGATATTGTGGCCGATGACCTCCTGGCTATTCTCGATCTTGACGATGGTTTCCCGGAGCTCCCGGATGACGGTGGTAGTGCTCTCCGGCGGCGCCTGCCCCGGGATGGCTGCCGTTTGGCCTGTCTTCGCCTTCACGGCCGCCGTTTCGATCCGGTTGATGTAGGCGTTCGCCTCACCTTCCGTCATGCCCCGGATAATCAGAGAGTTCCGGACCACTTCCTTCATGGCCTCGACAGGGCCCTTGCCCGGGGCGGCGCCGGTGCTGCCGGGGCCTGTCGTGGTGGAGCTTGTCCTGGAAGTGTTCTTGATTTCCTCAGTCATCTTCTGGACGTAGGAAATGATGGGTTCAACCTCGATGCTGCCGGCCCACTTCCAGCCGCGCATGTTGGGGTGCTCGATCTGCGCCGGCCGGAGTTCGGACCGGTCCGTCGAAACGGTCTTCCCCATTTCTCGTTCAATGAACGAGCGGTCAGCGATCGCCTTCGCTATGTCCTGGGCATAGATCATGGCCTTGTTGATGGCGCTCCGGACCAGGGGGTCATAGGTGGCCGCCAGGCCCTGCATTTCGGTGTCGAAGGTCCGCTTCATGGCGTGGCCGGTCTTGGGGCCGAACTTGCGGAGTTTTTCTACTGGCGGCTCCCGGTCCAGGTCCCAGATATGGGCCATGAAGGCGTCCAGGCTGTCGTGGATAACGCCGGCAGCGAGGGCCTTATCCCGCCACATCTTGTAATAATCCACCAATTCATCTGCGATCGCCTTGAGCGCCGGGTTGTTGGGAATCTCGTTCTGGGCATAATCGACAGCCTTTTTGTCGATCGGCTTAAGGTCGTCGTAATACCAGGCCACATGATCCGGGAACGCTTGGAGTTCAACGTAGTGAGTGAGGGCGTTGTCCGCCAGCTGGGCTTCCTTGTCGTACTTCTTTTTGCCCAGGGCTTCCATAAGGGCCCGCTGCCGGGCCCCGGCCAGGACCACGGGGTCAAAGTCAGAAATCTCCCGCTCTCCGAGCCATTTTTCAATGCCCTTCATTTCCCTGGCGGTTGTCGGAACTACGGCTTTGGGCTTCATCCGGAAGCCGAACATGCTGGCCCGGGCCTGGGCCGCACCGCCAGCCGGGGGGGCGCTGCGCACCGCCTTAGCCAGGCTCCGGAGGCTGCCGGCGCCGGCGAAGACCTCCCCGATGTGAATGTCCTGGCCGCCCAGGTCTACCCGGGTCAGACCGGCCCGGAAGTCGCCGACGATCTCGACCGCTATTTCGTAGTCAGAGGCGATCGGCCAGCCTTCCTCGGCGTACTCGCTATTCAAGACCTCCTTATACAGCTTGAACGCTTCGGTCTTGGGATTCACAGCCTTAATCATCCCCGTAATGATCGGGTCACCCTGCTTTTCCAGATGGTGGGTTTCCTCATGGGTAAGAACCTGCAGGCCGGTTGTTCCTACGGTGAGATCTTCATTCAGCAGGAAGACCGAATTGCCGTTCCTGTCCGGATAGATGGCCCCGTCGAACCCGGCGCCCTTCACCGGCAGGACGGTCTTGAACCCCATGGAAACCGCCTTCTGGACGATCGCCGGAAACTCCGGGGAGATCGCTAAGGCTTCTGAGTGGCTGAGCCCGGTAATGGCTGCGATGTCGTATTTGTTCCCCCGGGCGACTGCTGTGGCTTGCAGATCCGCCAGTTCCCGCCCGGCCCCCGCTCCTGCCGCGGATAGATTACCACTCCGGTTTCTTTGTTGTGCAGGCGCACCAGCGGCGGCCTGGAATCTTGCTTGGACATTCGGCCCTTCCTCCCTTATTGGTTTTGACAGTTTCCAGATGGGGGCGCCAGCTGTCCCTCCAATCCTCACGATCTTCTTGAAATGCTGTTTCAATGCCCCCTCAATATCCGAGAGTTCCAGGGGGGCCTCTTTGGGGTAACGGGGTTCTTTCGGGAAATTAACGATCGCCGCTCCATCGTCGGCCGTAGCCTGGGATATGCTGCTGACCGTCTTGTCCAGCATGTCTAAATCGCTCTGGACGTTCAGCACATTACTCGCCATCACGACCTGGTACTGCTTGCTCAATATCATGGCGTGAACCCCAGCCACGGCATTGGCCCCAAAATCGTAGGCGGTGACGTTGAGCCCGGCCTCTCTTAATAAATTCGTCTGGAAGGCTTTTTTGCCGGCCCCGAAATCCAGAATGGATTTTGATGGATCCACATTCTCCTGTACCCATTTGGTTACCAGCGTGGGCCGGCTCATCGCCCCGCCCCCGGCTCCGGTTCTGTTGGCAGCTGTGATCGCTCCCGTAATGGCGCTGGGGAGCCTCCTGGCCACCTTGGTCGGCGTCCAGGTGGGTTGCCTCATGCCTGTGGCCGCGGTGGGCCCGGTGCGCAGCGTGGCGGTCTTTTCAGCTTCCTGCCCCGCCAAGAGGTCCTCAGACACGTCCGGAGTCGGGGCTGTCGTGCCGGTCGCCGCGAGATCTTGCTGGATGCGGGCAACCTCGGCCTCTTTGTCGATGAGTTCCTGTTCTTGCGGGAAAGGGATGCCCAGGCGCTTATTTACCCGTTGAAGCTCGGCCTTGTTCTCGTCGAGCTTGCTTTCCAGCTTGGCCAGGTCCCGACCGATATTGTTTAAGATGTTGACAATCCGCGTCACCATCCCGCCGCCGCCATGGACGTCTATGTCTTCCGGAGCATAGGGGCCATGCTTCCCAGCGACCCAGAAAGACTTCTGGGGCGTGACCTGTATCCCAATCGTCCCCATGATCTTGTCACCGTATGGGTAGGTATCAAGCAACAACTTGAACCCGTTAAAAGTGCCAATATCAAAGGTATGCTTGGGGTCCTTAATGTCACGGCTCTCTACGCGGTCGTTGAAAACCCCCTGGATGGCCATGCCAATGTCGGCCCGCTTATCATCCGGGGTATAGTTCTTGCCCAGGATCCGGGCGGACACGTCACGGACGTAGCCGCCGACCGCCGCTTCCGCCTCCTTCATGTTGGCGATTTCTTCTTTGTCCCGGGGGATATAGAAGTCCAGGTTGCTCTTTTTCGACCGGAGATCTCTTTGCTCGGCATGGTGAGCGTCACGGAGCCGGCGCAGTTCTGCGACTCTCCCTTGGGCCTGGGCCAGTTCGATTACCCGCTGATCCCCGGAACTATAGGCGGCCGCCATCTGGTACTGCGATACCCGAGAAACATCGGTCAGGTTGCGTACCGAGTCGTCGCCGGACCAGGCTTGATCGATATTCCTGGCTTTCCGAGCGACCATCTGCCACATGGTAGAGTCGTAAGACCCCTTGGTGGCCCACCGCTTCATTATCACCTGGGCGTTCTGGTTCCCCTGGCGAACTGTGCGTCCCTCGGCCTGTTCTAAGTCAGCCGGGAACCAGGGGGCGTCGAGAAGGTGGCTGACGAACATTCGATTTTGAACATTAAGCCCGGTCCCCATCTTCTGCATGGACCCTATGAGGATCCTCTTGGCCCCCTGGCGGACTTCTTTGCTTAACTGCCCCTTAGCCGTAGAAGTCGGGTAATCATCGATCCATGCCACCTGAGAGGCGGGGACTCCCCCCTCTTTCAGGCGCTGCATCATCCAGGCCCGGGCGTCGAAGCCGCGGTTCTTGGTTATCATCTTCCCAAACCCGAGCTTGTAAAAGACGATCTGGCCGGCACCCTTAAGCGGTTCCTCTTCTCCCGTAAACCGATCAAAGTAGGGGTAATCCTTCGTCCGATGAAAGATTTCGATAATGTCATCAATTACCAGATTGAGCTTACTTCCCGGATCGCTCGGCAAATCTGGATAGTGGAAGCGCATGTCGATGGCGGCCAGGCGCCCGTCGGTGATGATGTTAATAACCGGATCAGGGTTGCCCCTCTCTCCCGGGGATGGCCGCCAGTCCCTGGAAGTTTCCAAACGAGGCTGCAGCACGTTCTCCTGGTAGGCCTTCACAGCATCGAGTTCTGGGGCCAGCATCAATTCAGCCTGGTTGCCCTTAATCGCCGGCAGCTTAACGTAGCCGCCCAGCTGCGAAGGAGTGAGGACGTCGGTGAACTCTCTAACCCGCTTCATCAGTTCCGGGACATTGATGAAAGAAGCGAAGCGATCTACCTGCTCCCAATTCCCGGCGCCGGTCTTCTCCCAATCCGTGACCATTTCCCCGAACATGTTGCCCCAGGCGTCAAAGTAATGGATTCCGTCATCTTCCATCTGCCCGTCATCGAAATACCGCATGATGGTGAAGAGTTCGCCCATGGTATTGACGATAGGAGTGCCGGTCGCAAAGACATGGGAGTGCCGGGGGTTCTGGGTCTTAAGCCATTGGATTTTCGTGTAGAGATCAAGGGCTTTCCGGGACCCGTTGGAGTCAATCCCCTTTGCCTGACGGTTCGTGACGAAATCCAATTTGCGAAACTCATGGGATTCATCGACAATCATGCAGTCAACGCCCAGGTCTTCAAAGAAAATCGCCTGGTCGGTGTTGGCGTTGGTCATGCCGTCAAACCGCTGTTTCATTTGCTCAATGCGCTGCTGCACCTTAGCGATCAATATCCGGTTGGCCTGGGGGTCTTCGGCTTCCAGCGCCGCCAGGAGATCTTCCAGGTCCCGGATAAACATATTCCGAACTGCAGCGATATTCTCCGGCTTCATCCCCAGCTTGCCAAGGGCCGAATGAGTAATGACAATGGCGTCCGGATTATTTAAGGCGGCTTGCGCTATGAAACGCCTGCGGTTTTCGGTGTGGAAGTTTTTCTCATCCGCCACCATGACATTCGCCATGGGATAAGCAGAAATGAAGTCGCTGGAAAACTGTTCCAGCATGTGGTTAGGAACCACATGGAGGACTTTCTTGACGAGTCCCAGGCGCCTTAATTCTTGGCCGGCACAAATCTGTTCCAGGGTTTTTCCGGACCCGACAGCATGATTAAGATAGCTACTCCCTGCTACAATAATCCTCCAAATCGCCCTTTTTTGGTGATTATGTAGTGGGAACTTGAGCGACAGACCAGGCAAGGTTAGATGGGAGCCATCGAACTGGCGACCGGCCAGGTTGTTATATTTTCGGTTGTAGATCGCCAATAGATCGTCGCCCCGGTGAACGTCGGTCCATACCCAAGTGGCGAAAACCTCTTTCATCCTCTTGGCGATCTCGTTGACCCTGGTAGTGGCGGGCTCATCGGTCCATGTTTCCCGCTTTCCGTTGACGACTTCTGACCGCTTGATAATCATGCTCTTGTTATTCAGAACGCTATCAAGGATCTCGCCGGCGCTGCGGTCGCTGGTGCCCCACTCAGTAGTCACGTTACGGGAAGAGCGCCCTCCAACGCCTACGGTCCATGTGTTGACTTGGGCGTTGAAGTCAATGGGGATACTTATGCCCAAGATTTGTTGAGCAAACTGCCGGATATAAAGGGGCTCAATCCAGGGGGCTCCCAGCATTACCGACACCTGGGCCGGCGTCAGGGGAGTCGGCTGGACGCGCTCAAGGGCCTCGACGTTCCGCTGATATTGTCCGTCAGCTTTGGCTGCGGCTTGAGCTTCTTCCAGCTTTGTCTTGACGTCGCCGGCCAGGTACTCATCAGACGTGACCCAATCCTTTCCGGGGACCTTGTAGATCAGGTCCCCCAGGGCCTCGATCGCCTCAGTCCTCGGAATATGGAGCTTGTCAGCAATCAGATCCAAGTCCAGCTTGCCAATGTCATCCAGGGTTACAGCAAGCGCCTCGAACGGGGTCTTGGGATCAACCTTCTCTGGGGGGCGCATAGATCTACCCAAAAGCGCCGCCCCCTTAACAATATCACCGTCATCGGTGATCTTTTCCAAGGCATAGACGAGAGTATATTCAACGTCGGCACGGAAGCGCCGGGCGTTCTTATACCGGCGATACCAGCGGGTGACTTTAGCTTCGTCCATCATCTGGGCAAACTGCTTCTGCTCGTCTGCGTCCAGATCTCGTCCCTGGTCCTTGATCTTTTTCTTGTAATTTTGGGCTTCGGCTACCTTTTCCTCATCGAGGACCGGGACCCCGTTTTCTTTTATCGGCAATTCGTAGGTGGAATAGTCCAAAATCTGGCCATGCTTTTTAACAAAGGCCGTATAGACTTTTACTAAGGCTTTATATGACGTTTCCCAATCCGGATTGTCGGTCAACTGGTCATAGTGGGTCTTCTTCAAGGCGTCCCGGAGAGGCACATAATCCCTTACCCAGATTTTATCGTTCTTAGTTAAGGTTTTGAGAGCCTCCACGTCATCGATGGATACGCCGGACCCGCCCTCTACCACCATGAGATTGCCTTTGGCGTCGATATAGACGTTCCCCTCTTTCGTAACCAGGGGGTTGAAGTCCCGTTCGATGACGACCTTCTCAATGTCAGCTTTGGGGCGCTTCATCACGCTATAGACGTTTTTGGGGAGGTTCTCGACGGCCTTGGCGAAGTGGTCCTCAATATTCCCCTCATGGGGCTTGACGGTGTACTCATGCTCTGAGTACATAGACCCTTCCGCAGAATTGGCTCCTAAAACCATTTCCGGGTGATTTATGAAATATTGATTGATTAGAAACTTCTCTGTTCCCTTGACGAGCTTCTCTTCATATCCCGCCTGTTTCCAGACCCCATTAACATATCCGGCTGGCGTTCTTACCGTCTGGGTTTCTTCCCACGGCACTTCTATTTCGCCATGGCTCAGGTAGGAAAGGTCACCCCCTGGGATTTCCCCGGGGGCTCGTTTGCGGAAAAACAGAACGTCGGTAACAACATCGGTGCCGGCGTTTTCCTTAAAGGCAGTCTGGGGTAAGCGGACAGCCCCGAGAAAGTCGGCCCGTTCCGCCAGGTACTGCCGTGCCTTGCTATCCGCTTTGTCCATGGTATAGCGGCTGGTGACAAAGATTTGGAGGCCGCCAGGGCGGATCTTGTCGATCCCCTTGGCAAAGAAGAAGTCATGCAGCGCAAAGCGCAGCTTGGCATATCGGGGGTCGCCCAGGATGATGGTCTTGGCAAAAGGCGGGTTACCGATGCCCATGTCAAAAAAATCGTCCGGGAGCTTCTTCGTTATGAAGTCCGCCCGTAGGACATTCTGTTGGGGCAGTAGGTGTTTAGCAATCAGAGCCGTGACGGAGTCCCGCTCGATGCCGGTGTACTTCGACATGCCCTTCATCTTGTCCGGGATGAGCATGCCGAACAGGCCGTTGCCCATGCCAGGCTCAAGAATCTTGCCGCCCGGGAACCCCATATTCTCCACAGCCCGGTAGATCGAGCGGATAACCGCTTCGCTGGTATAGTGGGCGTACTGAGTGGACTGCGCAATCTCGGCCAGTTCTTCCGGCGTGGTGATCTCCATCAACCGCTCGGCCAGGGGCTTCCACTCGTCCTTAAGATTATAGAGGTTGATCTTCCCGGTGCTGGTCTTGAAGGCCCCACGCGGAAAGATGTTGTTCCGGATCTCGCCGGCACCGAAGCCGGTGTACTGCACCAGGAGGGCTTGCTCTTCCGGAGTGGCCCACCGTCCTTCCGCTTCGAGCTTCTTAGCGAGCTCGATAATATCCAGATTCTGAGAAGCAGTCGCTTTCCAGCCGCCAGGACGCTTTAGCTCTCCGGGAGTGATTCGGTAGTCGGAGGGTCGCTCAGATCCAGCCACGTTGTCAGGACCTGCTCCGTGTACTGGCTCAGAGCCTGGTTCACGTCCTGAATTATCTTGAGGCTGTTTTTTTGGTCGTGTCCCGCCCTTGCTGCCTGTACCGCCACTTCCTCCGGGTTGTACGACTCCATCATCGCTTGGTCCTGGTCCTTTAGGAACTGTTCCAGGTTTCCCGCCTGTAATAGCTGGCGGTATGTTCTTGGGGCCTTCTCCTGTAGTGCTCCCCGGAACATTCTCAGGCGCTTTTCCTGTGACGTCGGCATTAACATCGGTGACTCCCTCCTTTCCAGCCTTCACGGCGCCCACCAGGGCGTCGATCTCGTTCCTCACGCGTGTCGTGGCTGCCTTGTCCCTGGGGTATCTCAGCCAGTTGGCGATCGCCGCCATGGTTTTCAGGGCCTGCAGTTGCTCTCCCATGACGGAGAGATTCGCCGCCTCGGTTGCCTTCTTCAAGGTTTCGAGGTTGCTGACGTAGTTCCCCAGCTTGTCGAAGTTGACGGTCTTTAGCGCCTCTTCCGTTTGAAGAATGTCGGCGTTATTCATGGCCTTAAACTTATTCAACTTGGCCAGCTTCTCGTTGATATATCCGGGGTCCGGATCTCTTTTAGTAAGTTCCCGGAAGACGTCGCCGGCCGACTCTTCAAAGAAATTAGCGTTGCCGTCCTGGATCGGGAGCTTATGCTCGACGGTCGTGTTCTGTAAGTTGAACAGCCAGGGGCCCAGGGCCTTCTTGAAATCAGGATGGTAGGCGTATTCCTTGATGACGAAGAGCGGGACCGGCTTGTTGTCTTTTATGGCCTGCAGGGCCAATTCCTTGTGGCGGTCTAAGTCGGCGGCATCCAGGACCCTTGTTTGCCCAGTCTTCTTATGGGCTTCCAGCTTGGCGTAGGAATTCGAGTCCAGTTCCCACGGTTCGGCCGCCTTGGACTCCGGGGGCGTCGGCGGCCTGCCGGTGATCCCAGGGTGGACCGCATGGGCCATCGCCTTGCCCTTGGGAACCGGTTTGGCCCCGGTAACTGGCCCCGCCTTCTTGCCGGTGATCGCCGTGGGGAGGGGTCCAGCTGCCTTTGGCTCCGGAGCGGAGAAGAGATCAGGCTGCTTTGCCTTTGGGTACTCAGCCAGGACCTTCTCCGGGACCTCCTTGCCGGCCGCCTTCGCCCGCATGACTTCCTGACGGTGATATTCAGCCTTGGCCTCATCCGCGGTCTTGAAGAAAATGTCCCCGGTGTCGGGGTTGATGATCGGCTTGCTGTCAGCTTTTTTGGCACCTTCCCTGACGAGCTTATACCCCTCATCCGTGTGGCTCAGGGTAGCATCGTCCTCTTCCGGATTGCCATCGTAATAGGTGTTGGAGAAATGCTCGACGCCATCGTTCCCTTCATACCAGGCGTCCATGGCAGTCCTCTTATCCAGTTGCCAGGCCGGTTGCGTGACTGTGAGGGCCTGTTCGTCTTTCAGGTCTTCCAGATCGGTTTCGTGGAGGTCCTTGGCGTAGGCCAGGGCGTCTTCTCGCTTCTTGAAGGTTTTGCTCCCGACCATGCTCCGCCCATCCGAACGGCGCATGATTTTGAACCCCTCTTGAGCAAGGGAGGACTGGTCCTTTGCATCAAAGATAAAATAGTCCCCGATCCGATGACCCGGGATAGTCACTTCTCCCCCCGGGGTCTTCTGTGTCTGGGTTGCTGCCGTGAACGCCGTATTGTCGTACCAGAGGTCCTTCCCCTCTTTCGGTGTCCCCGCAGGTAGCCCGGGGTGCTTCGGCACGACCTTCGCCTTGCCTACGAGGGCAGAGGGGAAGGGAGTCGTGGGGGCGGCTGGTTCTGCTGGGGCAGCTGCCTCTGGCGGAGTGGCGGCGGGCGTCCAGATCCGATCTTTGAAGGCCATGGCGTCCGCAGCAGTAGCGAACGGGAGGTTGTGCGCCATTTCCCCGTCGTACCAGGAAAGCTCGAAGCGCCCGGGGCCGATCGCCTTGATTGTGGGCTCGGCCTTGGCGGGCGGATAGGTCGGTTTCTCAGGGGCCGGGGGCTGCGCGACAGCGGGCGGTTCCTGGGGGGCCGGTGCCTTATACCAGAGATCCGGAGCAACGCCGCTCTGACGGAACCCCTGGGCCTGCAGAGCCTGTTGGGCTTCCGGGGTAAGGGCCTGCTGGAACTCAAATCCCTGGGCCTGGAAGTGCTGGATGGCCGGATTTCTCTCCCAATCTATGGTCGGAGCTATGCTTTCTGTGGGGGCACCTGGCGCCTCTGGCGGCGCATGTGAGGCGATCGCCTCTGGACCCTGTGTAGGGGGAGGGGTCGGGGGCTCGGGAGGCTTTTCGGCCACCTGAGAGCTTGCGTCACCCCCCACAGTCACCGGCTGAACCTTGGCTGTGGCTTGGGTAACTTCCGGGGCCGGTTTTGCCTTCTGGACCATTTCCCTGACAGAAGCCGTAGCCAGGTTTGGGGCGGCAGGTTTCGCCTCCGGAACAGCCGCATCCCCAGCCGTGGATATGGGAGCTTCCGGGGCTTTGGGGGCGGGTTCGGCGGCCGGGCGGAGATTGATTGATTCCTCAGCCGGAGGCGGACCCTTGGGGGCGGGGGCCTCGGCCGGGGGCGCTTCCGGGGCTTTCCCCTTGATAGTGTAAGGGATCCCCTCATTCTCCATCCAGGCCATCATGGCCTTGCCTGTCCTGGAACCCTCAACTATCCGTGCCCTTTCCTCAATCGGCAAGCCTTGAAACCATTGACCTAATTGGGCGTCTGTCGGGACAATCGGCTCGGCCGCCATGGCGCCCGTCGGAGCCCCACCTTCCGCCACGCCCATCGCCTTCTGGTACTCAGGAATCAGGTCGTTACGCAGGGTCTGTTTCTGCGCTTCTATCGTGCGGGCCTGCTTGGCTTCAAACATCGAGCTCAAGAGTTTGATGGTGAGAGCGCCGCCCATCGAAAAGAGCATGAACTCAACGGCCATGGGGACCGGGCCCAGGGCCTTGGCTCCGTCATGGATAGCCTGGGCGACTTCCGGCTGCCCCAGCTGTGCGGCACCGTATTCAAGGCCGGAAGCGATCATGCCCGTAGAAAAGCCTGGCTCCGTTTGGGTTCCAGAGAGGGCGGCGCCGGCGTTTCTGCCCGCGTAGTCGAAAAGGTTGTAGATCAGGCCCGTGACCAGCCCGACGCCCCCAGCATACTTGATGATCTCTTTGTTGAATTTCCCGGCAACGAACGGGGCCACTTCCTTGATCCCCAGAGCGGTCAGTCCGGCCGGTACTGCCGACGCAATCGAATGAATCGCCCCGCCCATGCCGGCAAAGTTTCCGATAATCTGTGCCCACTCACCGCCGATCTTCTTCTGATCCTCTGTAAGTTCCGGGGGGACATACAGGCCGAACGTCCGCCCCTGCAACCATCCGCGACCAAAGTTTAGAAGGGAATTGCCAACATCGGTTTTTACCTTTTCTTTGTCCTCATCGGATAACTCTGGGGTAAAGCCGTGCGCAGCGCCGACATACTCGGCAGCAGGCACCGCCCCCTCTGCAAGACCCTTGGCAGCTAATTCCGTGGCCTTGTCCACCACTTTCAAGGGCCAAGCGCGTTCCGGAGCCCCCACGGGCTGTGCGCCAATGGGCTCTACCGCTCCCTTCATCTTTTGGTCGCCCCAGCCACTTCCACCACCGCCACCAACACCCTCACCCGTGGCCAGGTCGGCCAGAGAAGGTTTGGGGGGTTCTGGGGGGGGCGTGAACTCAGGCTGGACCTGCCCCGACAAATCCGCAGGTGGGAGCACCGGTGACGTTTCGGCGGACGTCACCGGTGCTGTAGCGAGTGCTTCCGGCTGCGGAGATTGGGCCAGCGTAGGCGGCGCCGGCGGAGGCGTAAATTCGGGTTGTTCCTGCCCTCCTAAGTCAGCCTGGGGAGGCGGGGGCGGCGCTACGGGAGGGGCAGCAGGAACAGTAACCCGTCGGGCAGTTGCAAGGTCACCAGGGACCAGGTCTTCGGATTGAGGGGGCGGAGGCGGTGAAACGGGGCCAGCTGCCTTCGTCGCTCCCTTTGAAGGGGTGTCAAGGAAGTCGAGGATCTTCCGGTGTTCTTCTCCGGCGCCTTTCTCCTTGATCGGGCTATCCAGAAAATCAAGAATTTCAGCCAACGGCTTCTCCTTGACCTACGGAGTCAGAGTTTGTTCCGGAGCCACCAAATTTTTGCCTGCGCTCCCCCAGAATCCGGGCTTGGGGGCTCTCAGAGCTTCCTGGATATAGGGATAAAGCTGGGCTTTGGCCTCTGGGGTTCCTTCCAGGGCCTTGGACCGCCTCTCCGGTGTGATCGGTTGCCCGGTCTGCTGAGAGATCAGGTTGAGGGCCTTATCCACGTTATCCGGGGTGTAATAGTGGCTGTGAAGATCGGGGGCGATCGCCGCATAGGCCTGGTCCGGAGTCTTCCCCTGGGAGATATGATATTCCCCCGCCTTATAGATGCGGTTCAAGTTTTCGTCTTGAGGAAGCCCCAGCGCCTTCGTTTTGGGGTCCAGGATACCATGCTGATCGACAAAGTTCGTCCTGTAGGCAGCTTTATTGACTCCGAGCTTATCGGCCGTCGCTGCCGCTTCCTGGACCTTTGCCTGCCCCTCATGGTAGGCCTTGGCACCGGTGACGTCGGCTGCGGCCGCCGCTTCCAGTTTCGGGCCCTCGGGCGGAACATACTCGCCAACGCCGGCCCCCCGGTTAAACGCCTGGCGAGCTTGAACCAGGGAGCCGTATTCCCGGGTGTTCTGGCTGGGATTGGGATTGTAGCCGCCGTCGCCAGAGTCTGGGGCCGGGTTCGTGAAGGTAGTCTTCGTCCCCCGCACCACTTCAACCGGCATCGGCGCACCTTCCCCGCCTGCATAAGAGGTCGGGGCTCCCAATTCGGTAGCGGCTTGGGCGAGATCGGCGGTCCGCGCCTCGCCGGCGCCTCTGCCTGCACCACTCTGAAAGCCAAAGGAGCGGGTAGGGGCAGGTTCCGGACCCGCTACTGCCGGAGTCGCTGCTTGCCGCAGGTCCAGAGCTTTTTGGGCCTTGTCTGCCGCCCGTTGCTCAAAGTATGCAGTCCGATCCATAGCCATATCAGCCTCCCTCTTCCTCTTGTTCCAGACCATAAAAAGTAATTGGGGCAATTTGCCACAAGGTTTTATCGACCTCAGCCTGCATGTCGTCATCCTTCCAAAGCTGCGTGGTCTTCGTGGTCGAAACGTCTTTCAGGATAGTAACACGATCGTCAACCTTATACTCAGCAAAATCTGATGGTCTTGCCGTAATTTCGTCTTTTCGCCATTGAACTTTATAGGTGGGGTAGGTCGCTGGGGACGCTGGCGGGATAACTTCCGTGACCCTACCGCCAGAATAGTAAATCGTGTCCATCCAGTTACCAGAAAAAAGGAAGGGGCTCGACTTCTGTTTGGCCCAATATTTGTCGGGCATCATGCGCACACCCAGGCCAAGGAATTCTCCTGGAACGGGGAATTTTGATCCCTCAGCCTTAAGCTGGACCCGGAACCACCAATGCGCTTTTGCTGGCTTAGGCTCACCTGCGAGGTTCGCTGCCAAGATTCTCCCCACGTTTTTAGTGGGGATGGCAGTCAGATTAAGCAGCACTTTGGTCATGTCCGGCCATTTGAAGAACCCGTTCGATGGTACAGGAGGCGCTACCCCGCCCCCTTCATCGACGGAGATCATATCCGGCTTAGATGATCTCTCTCCTATGGCCACCATCATTTCGATACAATCGATCGGGAAGCCGGCCAGGAAATCGATGAATCCCGGGACCCCTTCGGCAGCGGCATTGGAATACTCAAAATTTTCTCCATACTTGGGGAACTCGAACCGCGCCAGGAAAAGGCGGTCCTGCTTATCCCGGTCCTGAAAGGGATAAATCTTGAGGTCTTCGCCCAGCTTCTCCAATGAAGTGCCGGCCTTGGTCATCATGTCGTCCATGTCCGGCTCTCGATCCAAAATAATCCAGGTAGGTTCGAGGGTCCTTAGTTCTTGCTGGGGCGGCTGTGATAGTTCCATGCTTATGACCCGCTGATGTACTCGGTTTCACGGTGGAGAGCCAGCGTGTTGCGAGTGCTAAGGTGGTAAGTCTGCATGTGGGCCTGGCTAATCAGCTTCTGCGCGGTGGTCTGGGCGGTATCCCTGCCGAGGGCTTGTGCCTTTCGAGCGTCGCTCAACTTCTCCCTGGCTGTCACCAGTTTATCTTTCAAGGATGCCTCTTGTGCGAGGTTGGTTTCCGTTGCAGATTCCTCATGGAGGAAAACCAGCTGGGTATAATCAGTTTCGAGGTTGCGCAGGTCCTGTTCGGCCTCTTCGACCAGGAGCATGGCATCGAGTTCCGCTTTTCGCCCGATCTCCGCCGCCTCCCGGATGGCTTCAATAAGTTTGCGGGTATCGTAAAGGGCCAGCATGTCATCCAGCTTACTCTGAATATAGCCATACCCGGCTGTGATCTCCGCCTGGCCCACCCCCAGCTTGGTAGTCGTCAGCTGCTTGGTCATAATTTCGGCGTAGATCGAGGCGACGTCGGCCTGCAGGGTCGCCTTTTCGGCCTCGGCAATATATTGTTCCGTCTGGGCCTCAATCAATTTGACCTCAGCCTGGCCAGCTTCGATCCCAGACATAGCTGCCCGCACATGCGCTTTGGCAACCTCTACCTGTGATTTTGCAAGATCAGCCTTGACCTGGGCCTTCTGGATGACCTCCATGTAAATCTCGGCCTCGGTCTTGGCCAGCTTCAAGGCTTCCTGATCGACGGCCAGGCCGGCCCGGGCCGCTTCGTTGGCCAACTGCTCACGCTCCGCCAGGCCCGCGTATTCCCGGGCCGCCATAATGAGGCCTTTCACCTGGGCATCATAGACCTTGGCCGCCAGAACGTATTCATCGGCGGCTCTCTCTATGGCGATCCGCGCCCGGCCCGTGGCTGCTTTGGCATCGGCCAGGGCAACTTCTTGGTCGATCTCTGCCTGGCTCAATTCAATGGTGCGGTCACGCTGTTCTTCTTTGATCCCAAATGCCTCATCGCTGATGGCCATGAAGTTTTCGCTGCCCGGCAGGGCTATTGAATTCAGGTCGCTCTCCATGGTCGCCAGAGGGGCCATAAGCCCGCCATAGTCAAGAGTAAGCCATGTCAGGGCGGACCTTTCCCGGGTACGGGCAGCCAGATCTTGTCTTGCTACGCTATCCATAATCGCCCCCTAAAAGGCCCCTTCCACGATTTTCCTGGACAAAAGGGTATTGGTATCGGTCTTGGAGTTTTGGGTGGCGCTGGCGCTCACCTTCGCCGCCTCATCGACTCCACGCTTATTGATATTGGAGATAATTGAGGTCAATTCCTCTGTCAGGTTCTTAACTTCGTGATCCGATACTGCCGCATCATTGTTGATAGTAATGGTTTCTCGGGCAAGGCTGGTATCCAGCCTGAAATCAATCCTGTTTTCTTCCAGGACCTTCCTCTTGCTCATAATTTCGGCATGAATGATATTGCTGTACTCAAGCAGCAGGCGCCGGGATTGTGCCCTGGCAATTTCTGTAGCTTCCCGGGCCCGGTGCCATGCCACGCTGGCGACTTCAACCTCTTCCTCGGCCTGGCGGATACGATGGGCCGCCGCCTCTTCGGCGTTTTTCAGGGTGATCCGGTCGTATCCCAATTCCTCGATCTTTTTGCGAATCGGGATTTCGTTGGTGATGGCCACGGCCAGATCCTGCCGGGCCTCAGCTTTCTCGATGTAGAAGGGAACCATCGACTGTTTGATATTGGCAACGACCCTCTGGGCAGCCAGGAGCACGGTCAGCGTGTCGGCCCGGCGCCTCTCGGCCGCCAGGACCAGTTCTTCCGCCGCCAGAACCTGGTAAATGGAATCGATGATCTTGAGCTTCTCTTCCGCCGTTTCAAGCTGGGCTTGTACCAGAGTGCGGCTCGAATCCAAGGTGACCACTTCGGCGGCCACCAGGCGGTTCTTCAAGACGGTGATGCCCCGTTCCATTTCGGCCCGGTCCCGAATGATTGCCGCCTGGCGGACGTCAACCTCCGAGTTCATTCTCTCCACGTCGGCCCGGCCCGTGTCGCGCAAGGCATCCTTTTGCGCTTGTTCAATGCTCAGGGCATTGACGAGATCCTGCCGGTAGAGTTCCATGGCGAGCTTGGCAACCTGGACGATCACCTTCATGGTGAACTCTTCCTGCTGGAAGATCACTCCACGCCGGTCCTCGTAAATCTTGGCGTTGCCCTCGGTCAGTTTTCCTTTGACCTCTTGCCCGGCCGCCAGGATTGCTGCCAAGGTGACTCCGGGCGGCGCCGAAAACCCCCGGGCGGCAGCTTCGGCCAGCGCCTTATCAGCCGCCGCCTGCAGGTCCCCCATACCTTTCTGGGTTTCCTGGGCCCACTTGGCGCTTTCGGTTCTCGAAAATGGAGTTGTCATGCCCCCTCCAATATGCTACAAAAAGAACGAGCCGGTTGCTGTTTCCGCAGCAAAACCGGCTCTGCCCACCCAAAACCTGATAGGAGGTTTCGGCCATGGATACCGATAACTCTACCACACCCCCAGACAAAATTCCAGAACGATGGTTGCCAATCCCAGGCTTCACGGGCTACGATGTTTCGGATCAAGGACAAGTCCGTTCCTACTGGCGACGAAGCGGGAAGGGTGGTAGGCGAAATGAATTGTGGATACCGAGCAATTTCCCCCAGAGAATCCTTAAACCAAGGGTAATTAGAAAATATCTGACTGTGTGCCTGTCGAGATTCGGCAACCTTTTGCTTAAAAAACAACGCATTGAAAAAGTTCACCGTCTTGTTCTTATCACCTTTGTTGGCCCCTGTCCCCCAGGACAGGAGGGTTGCCACAAAGATGGAGTTCCGGCCCATTGCTTTCTTGAAAACCTTGAGTGGGGAACAAAGAGTAAAAATGCTTTCGATAAATTTAAGCATGGATATACTGCTCCACAAGGAGTCCATAACGGAAGAAGGAAACTTTCTGATAATGAAGTTTTGGAAATCAGGGAACTTTATGCCCAAGGCTTTCTCCAAAAAGAAATTTCCGCATTATTTAACATTGGGGTGCCGAATGTCAGCCACATAGTCAACCGCAAAACCTGGACACACATTTAAGCCAGCCTCTTTATTATCGGGAACAGATATAATATTTTTGTTATATTCGTTTTCGCCCTTTTCCGATAATAGCCGATCCACCATCTGTCTGCCCGTTTCCTTTCCATGCAAGAAATTGCGGCCATAATGGACGACGAACTTCATGGGCTACCTCCTGGCAAGTCTTAAGGGCGTGATCTCCAAATGACTCAACTCCATAAAGTCCATAAAGTCAATAACAAAGTCCCTGCCCTGTATGCTGCGATCCACCACCACGCGGTTATCGTCCCGGTCTGGGGTGAATACCCCTTCCCCGGTTTCCGACTCGACTCGTACCTTAATGTCTGGACCGGCAGAGCCGAACTGAATTCCTCTTAACCGCTTGCCCCTGTCTGCTCCCAGGTTGACCGGACCAATCCGTGCCCCGGTATGGAATACTTCACCGTCGTCGTCGTCGCCGCCCATCACAAAGATTCCTTTCTCCCCAGCAGCAAAGGTGCGTCCCTGATAATTGGTGAAAGAGTTGAAGGGAAACGCCGAAAAGATGCTGGGCTCGAACGCCTGGCCGGAAAGTACCCATGCCTCGAAGACGTCTTCTTGCCCCGGGGACTCAAGGATGAACCCGCCAGCGGCCGCAAAGGCGGATACCAGGGGGCGAAAGAAAGCTGCTACGGGGACACCTTCGAGTAGGTATCCCCCCTGGGCGGCGAATTCATACACCGGAGGAAGGGCCGAGGTCGTCAGGCCGCAGGAACCGCCGATCTCGAACCCGCCGGCGGCCGCCATGGCCGTCGTGACGCTCTCCGGGTAAGTGACGGTGACCATGGACAGGAGCGGCCCCCCGATGGCCAGGTAGCCGGAGGCCGCAAAATCCGCAACGGGAGGCACGTCGCTACTGGTTCCATCCCCCAGGGCACTCTTACCGCCCAGGGCCAGATACCCGGCCGCGGCGAACGCAAAGGCGGCGGCGTCCGGCTGATCCCATGCCGATGGTCCAGATAATTCCAAGTAACCGGCAGCCGCAAAGCTGTCCTCGGTGATCGTCGGCAGCACGGAGGCCACCTGGCCGGCCCCGTCGAGGGCCAGGTAGCCGTCCGCTACGAACGCATCCGGTTCCAGTAAGTCGAAGGCCGCGTCCCCGCTGAAAACCATCCATTGATAGGGAAGAAGGTCGCTGCCGGCGGCGTAGGCCGAAACCGCCAGGTCGGAATTTGAGTCAGTCACCAGGGGAGCCCCACCAATCTGCAGATACCCGGCGGCGGCAAAGTCATCGGCCGGCGGCGGCGCACTCTCGTAAGTGTCCGGCCAGGCAGCGTCATCCATGACAACCTGGTCGGCATAAAAATACATGGAGTCGCCGGAGATTTCCCCCAACCTGACGGTATTCACATTAATGGTACTGGCTGCCGTAGGCCCAGAAAAGTCGATAACCAGGGTATCATCCAGCTTGACCTGAAAAATTCCAGCCGTAGCGTGGGGGATATA
>Ga0209048_10001255_pt1 | contig 26197 bp, 24 predicted proteins | sample FrelakmetCRP12CR_FD_187146 | JGI IMG/M metagenome (GOLD analysis project Ga0209048, IMG submission 187146) | Freshwater lake sediment microbial communities from the University of Notre Dame, USA, for methane emissions studies - CRP12 CR (SPAdes)... | ecosystem: Environmental > Aquatic >... | reverse complement strand
ATGCGGAAGGCGAGCTGCTCGAGCGAGGAGATCAAGCCGGTGGCGGTGTTCTCGATGGAAATGTCGCGCGAGCAGCTCGCCTTCCGCATGATCTCCTCGCTCGGCCGGGTCGACCAGAGCCACATGCGCACGGGCAACTTCGGCGACGAGGACTGGGCGCGCATCAACAGCGCCATCGCGCAGATGAAGTCGGCACCGCTCTATATCGACGACAGCGGCTCGCTCACGCCCACCGAGGTCCGCGCGCGTGCCCGCCGCCTCGCGCGCGAGCGCAAGGACGGGCTCGGCCTGATCGTCGTCGACTACCTGCAGCTCATGCAGGTGTCGGGCACGAAGGAGAACCGCGCCACCGAGATCTCTGAGATCTCGCGCTCCCTGAAGGCGCTCGCCAAGGAGCTCAAGGTGCCGGTGATCGCACTGTCGCAGCTCAACCGCGGCGTCGAGCAGCGCACCGACAAGAAGCCGGTGATGTCGGATCTGCGCGAGTGCGTCCCGGGCGATACGCTGGTCTTGCTGGCGAGCGGGGCGCGCGTGCCGATCCGCGATCTCGTCGGGCAGCGGCCGCGCATCCTGGCGGTGGACGACCGGCAGAAGGTGGTGGCCGCTGATGCGGATCTGGTCTGGTGTGTCGGGCGCAAGCCCATCCTCAAGATGACGCTGGCGAGCGGCAGGAAGCTGCGCGGCACCGGCCTGCATCGCGTGCTGACCGACGAGGGCTGGCGGACCATCGAGGAGATCAGGCCCGGGAGCTCCGTCGCCGTGGCCGGCGAACTGCCCGTCGCGGGCGTCGAACTACTCGATGGCAACACGCTGCGCGTCGCTGCGACCTCCGACCTTCTCTGGGATCCGGTGGTCGCCATCGAGCCGGACGGCGAGGAGGAGGTCTACGACCTGACCGTGCCCGGCCCGGCAAGCTGGCTGGCCGATGGCATCGTGAGTCACAATTCGGGGGCGATAGAGCAGGACGCTGACCTGATCATGCTCATCTACCGCGAGGAAGTGTACGAGCCCGACACGCCGCGCAAAGGCATCGCGGACATCATTATCGCCAAGCAGCGCAACGGCCCCACCGGGGAAGTGCACCTCACGTTCCTCGGCAAGTACACCCGCTTCGAGAACCTCGCGGCCGGCGACTATGACTACGGCGGCTGAGGGCGACCGCGCGCGACCGCACTGCCACCGCCCGTGCAGGCACTGATTCGAGCCCTGGTCGACACCGCGGCGCTGCGCCACAACCTGGGCGTCGCGCGCAGCCGCGCGCCCGGCACGCGCATCATGGCGGTGATCAAGGCGAACGCCTACGGGCACGGCGTGCTGCCGGCTGCCAAGGCGCTGGCCGAGGCCGACGGCTTCGCAGTCGCGCGCCTCGACGAGGGCCTCGCGCTGCGCGCGGCGGGGCTCACGAACCGCGTGCTACTGCTCGAAGGCGTCTTCTCCCCGGAGCAGCTCGCGCTCGCGGCGCAGCAGCAGTTCGAGCTGATGGTGCACAGCTTCGAGCAGTTGCAGATGCTCGAGGGTTTCGCCGGTGCGCAGCGCCTCAGCACCTGGATCAAGGTCGACACCGGCATGAACCGCCTCGGCTTCCGGGTCGAGGAGTTCGGCGAGGCGTACGGACGACTGCTGCGCAACGGCAACGTCGCGGCCGAGCCGACGCTCGTCACGCACCTGGCGAGCGCGGACGACCGCCGCGATCCCCGCACCGCGCAGCAGATGGCGGCCTTCCGCGCCGTCACCGTCGGGCTGCCGGGATCGCGCAGCGTCGCAAACTCCGCCGGCCTGCTCGCCTGGCCCGACACGCGCGGGGAGTGGGTCCGGCCGGGCCTCATGCTCTACGGCGTCTCGCCGTTCCTGAGCGGCACCGGTGCCGAGCTCGGCCTGCGCGCGGCGATGACCCTGCAGACCGAGGTGATCGCCGTGAAGGCGGTCAGGGCGGGCGAGACCGTGGGCTACGGCGGCGCGTGGCGCGCCGAGCGCGAGACGCGCATGGCGGTGGTGGCCGCGGGCTACGGCGATGGCTACCCGCGCGGCATGCCGAACGGCGCGCCGGTGCAGATCAACGGGCGGCGCGCGCCGCTCATCGGCCGCGTCTCAATGGACATGATCTCGGTGGACGTCACGGACCTGCCGCCGGTCGCCTTGGGCGATCCGGTCGTGCTATGGGGAGAGGGCGTGCCGGTCGAGGAGATTGCGCAGTGCGCGGGCACCATCGCCTACGAGCTCATCTGCGGCGTGAGCCAGCGCGTCAAGCACGAGGTGCGCTGACGGGTCAGTTCTCGAAGAACCCCATCTTGACGCCGGCGAGCTGGAGGACGTCGTTGTCGTGGAGCCGCCGGGCCTGCGCGCTGATCGGGGTGCCGTTCACGAGCGGGTAGTCGCCTTCGCGGCCGCTTTCAACGTGCACCAGATAGAACCCGTCGGCGCGGCGCGTGATGGCGGCGACCTGCACGCCGGGCCGGCCGAGGGTGGTCAGCGTCTTGACGAGCTCGAGCTCGCGGCCGGCGAACTGTCCGGACAGCACCTGCAGCTTGGCGCGCGGCAGGCCGCCGATCGCGGCGCCGGCAGGGGCGGCCGGGCTGTGCGCCGGTGGCGTGGCGGGGGCCGCGGTCGCAGTCGCAGTCGCAGTCGCAGCGGCGGGCAGGGGGATCTTCGCGGCGTCGGCCGTGTTGATCACCATCGTCTTCTCAAACTCGTCGTCTGGCTCGCCGGCTTCACCGTCCACGAAGCGCAGCATGTGGTGCCCGACGGTGATGGAGTCGCCGTGCTGCAGCGCGTGCTTCTTGATGATCCGGCCGTTGACGTAGGTGCCGTTCGTGCTGTTCAGGTCCTCAAGGAAGGAATCGTTGAGGATGTTGATGAGCAGCGCGTGGTGTCCGCTCACCGCCGGATTGTCGATGCGGATGTCATTATCCGGCAGGCGCCCGACGGTGTAGCGCTCTTTGCTCATGTTGTACTCGGCGAGCACCTGCCCGTCGAGGCTGAGAACAAGCCTTGCCATGCGTTGTCCGCGCTCCCTTAGCCGAACATTCCTAGTATCCGGTCGATGACACGGCGTTGGGCCGGGAAGCTGTCCAGCACCCGCACCAACACCACGGAGACGTTGTCCCGACCCCCGTTGTCGTTGCTGAGCATCACGAGCTGCTTAGCAAGCGTTTCAAGATTAGCACCAAAGGTGTTGATGGTTAACTGAATATCGTCGTCCTCGACCATGTCCGACAGGCCGTCCGAGCAGAGCAGGAACAAATCGTCCTTCTCGACGGGAATCTCGGCGATCGCCACCTCCACGGTCGGCTCGACCCCGAGCGCCCGGGTCACGTAGTTCTTGGCGGTGGCCCGTGCGGCCTCCTCCGGGGTGTAGAAGCCGCGGGCGACGAGCTCCTGGAGGAGGGAGTGGTCCTGGGTGACCTGCTCGAGCTTGCCGGCGCGCAGGCGGTACAGCCGCGAGTCGCCGACGTGGGCAACCGTGAGCCTGTCGTCGAAGAAGAGCCCGGCGACCACCGTCGTGCCCATGCCCTCGCAATGGGGCTGGGACTTCGCCGTGTGGTGGATAAGCTTGTTGGCGCGCTGGATCGCGTCGCGCAGCAGGATGCCGGGACGGGTGAGGCCGCTGTCCTTGTCGCGCATCGACAGGTCCTCGCGATCGACGGCCTCCTTGACGAGCCCCATCACGCTGCGCACCGTGATGCCGCTCGCGACCTCGCCGGCCTTGTAGCCGCCCATGCCGTCGGCAAGCACGACGAGCCCGATGTCGGCGTCCGTGCCGAAAGTGTCCTCGTTGTGCTCGCGCACCCGCCCGGTGTCGGTGACGCCGACGCAGCGGAACTTGCCTTTGTGCCGCATCCGCCTCAGCTTCCGGGGTGCTTGTTGAGCTCGCGCAGGGCGAGCGCCATGGCCGCGCCGCTCGGGAAGCGCTCGGCGGGATTCTTGGCCAGCGCGCGCTCGAAGAACGCATCGACGGCCAGGGGCAGGGCGGGGACCACGGCCCGTGCCGGGACGTGCGGCTCCTGCACGATCTTGAGCATCAGGCCCGGCATCGAGTCGGCCCGGAACGGCAGCTGCCCGGTGAGCAGCTGGTAAAGGGTCACCCCGAGGGAGAAGAGATCGGAACTGCCGGTGACGGCTCGTCCCTGCAGCTGCTCCGGCGACATGAACGAGGGCGTGCCGAGGACCACGCCGGTCCGCGTGCGGTTCGAGTCGGTGAGCCGCGCGATGCCGAAATCCGTGATCTTCAGTTCGCCGCTCGGCGGGTCGAACATGACGTTGGCCGGCTTGATGTCGCGGTGCACCACCTGGTTCAGGTGTGCGTATTGCAGTCCGTCGGCGAGCCGCGCCACGATCTCGATGACGATCGCCGGCGGCAACAGGCGGGCCGGCTCGGTGAAGTCCACCAGGTGCCGGCCGCGCAGCAGCTCCATGGCGATGTAGGCCGTGCCCGCGTCCTCGCCCGCGTCGAAGATGGTCACGATGTGCGGATGGGAGAGCCGACCGGCCATCTCCGCCTCGCGGAAGAACTTGACGCGCGCATCGACGAGTTCGTCGCCCTCGAACTCCGCGGCGAGCGGGATGGCCTTGAGGGCCACCTCGCGGTTGATCATGGGGTCGAGGGCCCGGTAGACGACGCCCATCGCCCCTTTGCCGATCTGCTCGAGGAGCTGGTATCGGCCGAGGCGCGCCGGCAGCGGCAGCCGGCCGGCCGCCGGCCCGGAGCGGCTGCCCGTGCTGTCTAGCGCGAGGGTCGTTTCGGCCGAGTTACGCATGTCCGGTGCGAAGTATAGGGCGAGCCGGTGCCCGGAATTGCAGCCCCGGTCACAGTCCCGGTGTCATAACGTGGCCGTGCTAGCATCAGCCGGCTCCCCGGTTCCCCCTCCCTGGATGCGCCCCATGGCCCGACCGAAAACGAGCTACGTCTGCGGGGCGTGCGGCGCCCGGACGCCGCAATGGCAGGGGCAGTGCCCGGCCTGCCAGGCCTGGAATACGCTCGAGCTGGCGGTGTCGCTCGCGGGCGTGCCGCCGCCGCCCGGCCGCCCGGCGGCCGGGCGGCCATCCAGCCAGACCGTCACCGAGGTGACCGAGCAGGCCGACCTGCGGGCCTCCGCCGGCAGCGGTGAGCTCGACCGCGTGCTCGGCGGCGGTCTGGTCGCGGGCTCGGTCGTGCTGCTGGGCGGGGACCCCGGGATCGGCAAGTCAACCCTGCTGCTGCAGGCCGCGGACGCGCTCAGCCGGGAGCGCCCCGTCCTCTACGTTTCGGGCGAGGAGTCCCTGCGGCAGGTCGCGCTGCGCGCGCGGCGCCTCGGGCTCGAGGCCACCGCCCTGCGCCTCGCCGCCGAGACCCGCGTCGAGGCCATCCTCCAGGAGGCGGTCGCGGCGCGCGCCCAGGTGGTCGTCGTCGACTCGATCCAGACCATGCAGACCGAGCTGAGCGAGTCCTCGGCCGGCTCCGCGGTGCAGGTGCGCGAGTCGGCGGCCCGGCTCGTCCGCTTCGCTAAGGACACCGGGACGGCCGTGCTGATCATCGGCCACGTGACCAAGGAAGGGCAGATCGCCGGCCCGCGCATCCTCGAGCACATGGTGGACACGGTGCTCTACTTCGAGAGCGAGCCCGGCAGCCGCTACCGGGTGATCCGCGCGGTCAAGAACCGCTTCGGCTCGGCCAACGAGATCGGCGTGTTCGCCATGGTCGAGCAGGGCCTGAAGGAGGTGCGCAATCCCTCGGCGATCTTCCTCTCCCGGCACTCCGTGCCGGTGCCGGGCAGCGTCATCACGGTGGTGCGGGAAGGCAGCCGGCCGCTGCTGGTCGAGGTGCAGGCGCTGGTCGACGAGGCCCAGGGCATGAACCCGCGCCGCGTGGCCATCGGCTTCGACTCGAGCCGCGTGGCCCTGCTGCTCGCGGTGCTGCACCGCCACGGCGGCGTCTCGACGGCCGGCGCCGACGTGTTCGTGAACGTCGTGGGCGGCATCCGCATCAACGAGACCTCGGCCGACCTGCCGGCGGTGCTCGCCGTGCTGTCGAGCGTCCGCGACCGGCCGGTGGCCGCGGACACGGTCTGCTTCGGCGAACTCGGGCTGACGGGGGAGATCCGTCCGGTGCCCTTCGGCGAGGAACGGCTGCGCGAGGCCGCCAAGCAGGGGTTCCGTCGCGCGCTGGTGCCGACGGCCAACGCGCCGCGCAAGCCCGCGGAGGGACTCGAGGTGGTCGGGGTCGGCCGCCTGCAGGAGGCGCTCGACCGGGCGCTATGAGGCCTGGCCGGCGGCTGCTGCGATCTGTCGCAGGCGCACGGTCTTCACCGCGTTGTCGCTGGTCTGCAGGATCTCGAGCGAGTAGCCGTTGATCTTGAGGCTGGTGCCCGGCTCGGGAATCGTCTCGAGGTACTCGATGATGAGCCCGTTCAGCGTGCGCGGGCCGCTCGTCGGCAGCGACCAGCCCATCTTGCGGTTCAACGCGCGCAGGCTCGCCGAGGCATTCACGAGGTAGCTGTCGCCGCGCTCCTTGTGGACGTCCTTGTGCGCCGAGCTCGTGTCCGAGGTGAACTCGCCCACGATCTCCTCGAGCAGGTCCTCAAGCGTGATGAGGCCCTGCACGTCGCCGTACTCGTCGACGACGAAGGCGACGCGGCGTCGTTGCCTCTGGAACTGCAGGAGCTGCGTGTTGAGGGAAGTACCCTCGGGCACGTAGTAGGGCTCGCGCTCGTGCGCGAGTGCCACGAGCCGCTCGCGGCTGAGCTCGTCGCGCGCCAGCAGCCGCACCACCTTCTTCATATGCAGGATGCCGACCAGGTTCTCGAGGTTTCCCTCGTAGCAGGGGATGCGCGTGTGGCGGCTCTGCTGCAGCTGCTCCATCACCTCGTCCCAGTCGCCGGCGACGTTGATGCCGGAGATCTCGTTGCGCGGCACCATGATGTCCTCGACGCTGATGCGCTCGAGGTCGAGGATGCTCATGAGCATGCGCTGGTGGCGGTGCGGGATGACGGTGCTCGCCTCGGCGACCACGGTGCGCAGCTCATCGGAGCTGAGCGAGGTGCGGCTAGCCTTCTCCGGCGATACGCCGAGCAGGCGCAGCACGCCGTTCGCGACCAGGGTCGTCGCCCAGACGATCGGATAGAGGATCCGCAGCAGCACCTGGTAGATGAGCGCCGAGGGCAGCGCGAGGCGCTCGGGGTAGAGCGCGCCAAAGGTCTTCGGCGCCACCTCGCCGAAGATGATCAGCACGATCGTGAAGGCGGTGACGCCGATGGCGGCATACGCCTCCCCGCCGATCGACAGCGCGATGAGCGTCACCAGCGCCGCGGCCGCGGAGTTCACGAAGTTGTTGCAGATCAGGATCATGCCGATCAGCCGGTCCGGCCGCTCGAGCAGGCGCTCGGCGACGCGCGCGCTGGTGCTGCCCTCGCGGGCGAGGTGGCGCAGCCGGTAGCGGTTGACGCTCATCAGCGCGGTCTCCGTGCTCGAGAAGAACGCGGAGAGCAGGATGCAGAGGACCAGGATGCCGATGAGCGAGCTGAGCGGGAGGTCGACCAAGGCCGCTCAACCCCAGTGCTTGCCGAGCACGTCTTCGAGGATCACCTTGCTGCCGAAGTAGGCGAGGCCGAGCAACACGTAGCCGGCGAACGTCCAGCGCAGGGCCTTGCGCCCGCGCCAGCCGAAGCGCAGCCGGCCGATCAGCAGCACGCCGAAGAAGACCCACGCCGTCAGGGCGAGCACGACCTTGTGCACGAGGTGCTGCGCGAAGAGGTTCTCGACGAAGAACGCGCCGCTCACGAGGGCGAGGGTGAGCATCGAGAAGCCGGCGAGGATGCTCTGGAAGCAGCCCGACTCTAGCGACTCGATCGGGGTGAGGATCCGGAGCCAGCCGAGCGGCTGGCGGCTGCGCAGGCGCCGGTCGACCAGTACCTGGGCGGCGGCGAGCACCAGGCCGATGGTCAGGAACGCGAACGCCGTCGTCGCCATGGCGACGTGGAAGGCGAGCTCCCAGCCCGGGCGCCCGACCGAGAACTGCCGGGTCCCCTCGGAGAACGCCGCTTCCATGACGGCGGCGATGCCGAGCAGCACGGCCGCCACGCCGCGCAGACGCGGGCCGATCGACATCACGACGGCGCTGACCGCGATCACCAGGCCGACGAGGGCGGCCGTGTCGCTCGGTGAAAGCGCGGCACCCGGCGCCATTCGCCGCTCCGCCATGAGAGCGATGGTGTGCACCAGGGTACCCACCACGGCGATGGCCACCGCCGCGATGCGCCCGCCACGGCCTTCGTGGGAATCGGTCCGATAGGCGGTCACGCCGAGCCAGATGGCTCCAATGAGGTAGCAGGCGACGGCAATCAGTGGCAGGAGCACGCGCGGGGCCCGAACGGTGAGCTGGGAACGCTCGCATGATGCCACGACCGGGGGGGCCTGAGGAGGCGCGGCGAGGATCGGGGCGCGCCTCTATAATCCGCCATCCCGCTCACCGCTGCCGCCCGGCGCGCGCCAACGAGGTTGCCCGTGTTCGACAAGCTGTCCTCCCGCCTTGCCGCCGTCGTCGAGGGGCTCCGCGGCCGCGGCCGTCTCACCGAGGAGAACATCGGCGAGACGCTGCGCCAGGTGCGCATGGCGCTGCTCGAGGCCGACGTCGCCTTAGTCGTGGTGAAGGACTTCATCGACGGGGTGAAGGCGCGTGCGGTCGGCCAGGAGATCCATCAGAGCCTGTCGCCGGGCCAGGCGCTCATCAAGGTCATCCACGAGGAGCTCGTGCGGGTGATGGGCGCGGGCGTGCGGCCCCTCAACCTGAGGGTGCAGCCCCCGGCCGTGATCTTGCTCGCGGGCCTGCAGGGCGCCGGCAAGACGACCACGGCGGCGAAGATCGCCCTGTGGCTGAAGACCCGCGACCGCAAGCGCGTCCTCCTGGTCTCGACTGACGTCTACCGTCCCGCGGCCATGCTCCAGCTGGAGCGGCTCGGCGAGCAGCTCGGCATCGACGTGGCGAGCGCCGATCCGTCGCAGGCGCCGCTCGATATCGCGAACCGCGCCCTCGAGGAGGCGCGACGCGGCGTGTACGACGTGTTGCTGGTGGACACGGCGGGCCGGCTGCACGTCGACGAGGAGATGATGGGGGAGGTGCGCGAGCTCGGTGCGGCGCTGCAGCCCGTCGAGACGCTGTTTGTCGTCGACAGCATGGCGGGCCAGGACGCCGTCAACGCGGCGCGGGCGTTCGGCGCCACCCTCAACCTGACCGGCGTGGTGCTGACCAAGGCGGACGGCGACGCCCGCGGCGGCGCGGCGCTCTCGGTCCGGCACGTCACCGGCCAGCCGATCCTGTTCGTCGGCACGGGCGAGAAGCCCGAGGCCCTGGAGGCGTTCCAGCCGGAGCGCATGGCCTCGCGCATCCTCGGCATGGGCGACGTGCTCGCGCTCGTCGAGGAGGTCACGCGCAAGGTCGACCGGGAGGAGGCCGAGAAGCTCGCCCGCAAGGTCGCCCGCGGCAAGGACTTCGACCTCGAGGACCTGCTCGGCCAGCTGCGCCAGCTGCAGCAGATGGGGGGCGTGAACGCGCTCCTCGACAAGCTGCCGGCCCAGCTCGCGGCCAAGGCGGGGGCGGTGCCGCAGGGCAATGACCGGGAGGTCCGCCGGCAGATCGCCATCATCTGCTCGATGACCCCCGGGGAGCGCCGGTTCCCGAAGCACCTCGACGGGTCGCGCAAGCGGCGCATCGCTGCGGGCTCCGGCACCCAGGTGGCGGAAATCAACCGCCTGCTCAAGAATTTCCTGCAGATGCAGAAGATGATGAAGGGCATGGGCAAGGGCGGACTTGGGCGCATGATGCGGTCCATGGCCGGCCGGATGCCGCCGGGGCTCCGCTGACGACCACACAAGCGTTTCTTTTTTCTGGGGATTTGGTATAGTTCGCGGCTCTTTTTTGGCCGGGCGGTCAGCTTCGCTCGTGCCCCCTACTGAGGCAAAGTCAGACGATGGTGACGATCCGATTGACGCGCCGCGGCGGTAAGAAGGAACCCTTCTATCACGTGGTGGTGACCGACAGCCGCCGCCGTGGAGGCAGCGCGCTCGAGCAGCTCGGCTTTTTCAATCCCGTCGCGCGTGGCGGCAGCGAGGAGCTGCGCCTGGACATCGCGCGGGTGGACCACTGGCTCTCGGTCGGCGCGCAGCCGTCGGAGCGCGTGGCCCAGCTGTTGAAGGGCTACCGCAAGGCGCATCCGGCCGCTGCGGCCTGAGCGCTCCCCGCGCGCAATGACTGCGCCGCGGGCGGGGGAGGTGGTGCTCGGCCGGGTGGGCGCGCCCCACGGGGTGCAAGGCTGGCTCAGGGTGTTCTCCTACACCGACCCGCCCGGGGCCATCGCGAACTGCGGGGAATGGAATGTCGTCCGCGGCACCGAGGTGCGGCGGGCGAGGGTGCTGGAGACGAAGCGGGCCGGGCAGGCCATCGCCGTGCGGCTCCAGGGCATCGACACGCGTGAAGCGGCTCAGGCGCTGACCGGGGCGGAGATCCGGGTCGACCGGGCCGCACTGCCCGCGTTAGCGCCGGGAGAGGTCTACTGGCACGACCTCTTGGGTCTGGAGGCCGTCAACCGCGAGGGGCAGCCGCTCGGTCGGGTGATGGGGTTCCTCGAGATGCCCGCGCACCCGGTGCTGGTGCTCGGGGGCGAGCGGGAACGGTTGGTGCCGCTGGTGCCGGAGCGCCTGCTCGCGATCGACCTGGCGGCAGGTCGGGTGACGCTGGAGTGGCATCCGGACGACTGACGGGGGAGGGGACCGGGCGTGAAGATCGTGGTCGTCACGTTGTTCCCGGACTTCATCGAGCACGCGGTACGGTTCGGCGTGCTCGGCCGCGCGCTCGAGCGCGGGGTGCTGACCGTCGAGACAGTCAACCCGCGGCAGTACGCCACGGACGTGCACAAGACGGTGGATGACCGCCCGTACGGCGGCGGCCCCGGGATGGTGCTGAAGGCGGAGCCGTTGCGGCTCGCCGTGGAGGAGGCCGTGCGGCGGGCGCCCGCGGCGCGCCGGGTGTACCTTGCAGCGGACGGCGTGCCGCTCGTGCAGCGCAAGGTCACCGAGTTCGCGGCACTGCGGGAGCTCGTGCTCGTTGCGGGCCGGTACGAGGGCGTGGATGAGCGGTTCGTCGAGGCGTGCATCGACGAGTCGGTGTCGGTCGGCGACGTGGTGCTGAGCGGCGGCGAGCTGCCGGCGCTGGTGGTGGTCGACGCGGTGGCGAGGCTCCTGCCGGGCACGCTCGGCGATGCGGAGTCCGCGGTGCAGGAGTCCTTCGCGGGCGGATTGCTCGACTGGCCGCACTACACGCGGCCCGACGTGTGGTCCGGGCGGGAAGTCCCGGCGGTGCTGACCGGCGGTAACCACGCCGCAATTGCGCGCTGGCGCCTGAAGCAGGCGCTGGGGCGGACGTGGGCCAGGCGGCCGGATCTGCTCGCCGGGCGGGAATTGAGCCAGGAGGAGCGCAGGCTCCTCGACGAATACGTTGCGGAGAAGGGTGAGTTATGACGAACATCATTGCCGCGCTCGAAGCCGAGCGCATGAAGCGCGAAGTGCCGGACTTCAGCCCGGGCGACACCGTCGTCGTCGAGGTCAAGGTCAAGGAAGGCGATCGCGAGCGCGTGCAGGCCTACGAGGGCGTGGTCATCGCGAAGAGCAACCGCGGCCTCAATTCCTCGTTCACGGTGCGCAAGATTTCGCACGGCGAGGGCGTGGAGCGCGTCTTCCAGACCTACAGCCCGGCGCTCGGCGCGATCACGGTGAAGCGCCGTGGCCACGTCCGCCGCGCCAAGCTCTACTTCCTGCGCGAGCGCACCGGCAAGGCCGCCCGCATCGAAGAGAAGGTCTAGGGCGGGCTCGGGCGCGCGCGGATGCTGCGTGCCATCGGCCGGGTGCTGCGCTGGATCTGGAGCGGCCTCGACGGGCTGCGCAAGATCCTGCACCTGGTGCTGCTGCTGCTGATCTTCGCGGTCATCGGCTCGCTCTTCTCGCGCCCCATTCCGCTCGTTCCCGACAAGGCGGCGCTCGTCATTGCGCCGCGCGGGCCGATCGTCGAGCAGTTCAGCGGCGATCCGCTCGAGCGCGCCGTGGCCGACAGCCTGCGGCGGGCGCCGCGCGAGACCCGCCTGCGCGACGTGGTCGAGGCCATCGAGGCCGCGAAGGGCGATCCGCGCATCAGCTCGCTCTACCTCGACCTGGGCGGCATGGACGGCGGCGGCCTCGCCAAGCTGCAGGAGATCGCCTCCGCGATCGACGCCTTCCGCGCCTCGGGCAAGCCGGTCATCGCCTACGGCGACTTCTACGACCAGCGCCAGTACTACCTCGCGGCGCACGCCGACGAGATCTACCTTGACCCCTTCGGCGTCGCCTACGTCAAGGGCCTGGCGAGCTACGGCTATTTCGTCAAGGACGCCCTGGACAAGCTCTCCATCGACTGGCACGTCTTCCGCGTCGGACAGTACAAGTCGGCGGTCGAGATGTTCACGCGCAACGACATGTCGCCCGCTGAGCGCGAAGAGACCCTTTCCTGGCTGGGCTCCATCTGGGGCACGTACAAGGTGGAGGTCGCCAAGGCGCGCGCCATCAAGCCGGAGGCCGTGCAGGCCTACGCCGACGACGCGGTGGCGGCGGTCAAGCGCGCCAACGGCGACCTGGCGAAGACGGCGCTCGAGGCGGGCCTCGTGAGCGGCCTCGAGGGTCGCTACCAGGTTGAGGAGCGCCTCGCGCGCCTCACCGGCGAGGACGCCCACTCCTACAAGGGCGTCGACTTCCTCTCCTACCTCGCGAACGCGCACTCGACCAAGGCGCTCTCGAGCAAGCCGCGCGAGAAGGTCGAGGTGATCGTGGCGAGCGGCGAGATCGTGCCCGGCGAGCAGGAGCCGGGAACCGTCGGCTCCGAGACCCTTGCCCAGGAGCTGCGCAGCGCGCGCTTCGACGAGGCGGTGAAGGCGGTGGTGCTGCGCATCGACAGCCCGGGCGGCAGCGTGTTCGCGAGCGAGGTGATCCGCCGCGAGGTCGACGAGCTGAAGAAGGCCGGCAAGCCCATCGTCGCCTCGATGAGCAGCCTCGCGGCCTCCGGCGGTTACTACATCGCGATGGACGCCAACCGCATCGTCGCGAGCCCGACGACGCTCACCGGCTCGATCGGTATCTTCGCCATGTTCCCGACCGTCGACCGCGCGCTCGGCCGCCTGGGAGTGCACGTCGACGGTGTCGGCACGACCGCGCTGGCGGGCGATCTGCGGCCGGACCGCCCGCTCGGGGAGCCCACCCGCGAGATCCTGCAGCAGACCCTCGAGCAGCAGTACCAGCTGTTCGTCGCGCACGTCGCCCGGTCGCGCAAGCAGAAGCCCGAGCAGATCGAGGCGATCGCGCAGGGGCGGGTCTGGTCAGGCCTCGACGCCAAGCGCGTGGGACTGGTCGACGAGATCGGCGGTTACGGCGACGCGATCAAGCTGGCCGCGCACCTCGCCAAGCTCGGCAAGGCCTACGACGTCGAGTACGACGAAACGCAGCCGGGCATCGCGCAGTCGCTCGGCCTGCGCGTGCAGGCGGCGCTGGCCAAGGTCGTCGCCCCCCTGCTACCGAAGGACCTCGTTGCGCCGTTGCCGCGCGCGATCGTGCCGGTCGTCGCCGAGCTTCGCCGGTTCGAGCGGCTCTCGGATCCCGGCAACGTGTTCGCCTATTGCATCGCCTGCGGCCTGGACTGACCCATGGACGCACTGCTGCTCATCAAGGCCGCGATCATGGGCATCGTGGAGGGGCTCACCGAGTTCCTGCCGGTCTCGAGCACGGGCCATCTGGTCCTCACGGCGTCGCTGCTGCACTTCAACGACGAGCGCGGCAAGCTCTTCGAGATCGTGATCCAATCGGGCGCGATCCTGGCGGTCGTCTGGGAGTTCCGGCACCGCATCGTGACGACGTTCGCCCGCGCCCCGCACGAGGAGCCGGCGCGGCGGCTGCTCCTGAACATCGCGATCGCGTTCGTGCCGGTCGCCGTAATCGGGCTGCTGTTCGGCAGCGTGCTGAAGGCGCACTTGTTCAACGCGCCGACCGTGGCGGCCGCTTTCATCGCTGGGGCGCTGATCATCCTCTGGGCCGAGCGCCGCCAGCACGTCGACCGCGTGCTCGCGGTCGAGGACATGACGGCCGGTGACGCGCTCAAGGTCGGGTTGGCGCAGTGCCTCGCGCTCGTGCCGGGAACCAGCCGCTCCGGGGCGACGATCATCGGTGGCATGCTCTTCGGGTTGTCGCGGCAGGTGGCGACCGAGTTCACATTCTACCTGGCGATCCCGACGCTCGGCATCGCGACGCTGTATTCGCTCTACAAGGAGCGAAGCCTGCTCGCCTTCGACGATCTCGGCATGTGGACGATAGGCATGGCGGCCGCGTTCCTCTCGGCGTTCGCATGCGTACGCTGGCTGCTGCGCTACGTCGCGACCCACACGTTCGTGCCGTTCGCGTGGTATCGCATCGCCTTCGGCGTGGTGGTGCTGGCCACCTACTGGAGCGGCGCGGTCAACTGGGCCGACTGAGCCCGGGCCGGCGTCCCCGACGGCCGCGGCCGGCGGGCGGGGCAGGGCCGCTCACCCCGCGGCGACGAATCCCTTCCAGGTCTTCATGTAGGCGATGAAAGCCGGGCCCAGGCGCTCCCGGCGCAGGTGGTCCTCGCTCACCGGGACGGGCGTCGCCCGGAACTGCGGGTCCGCCTTCACGCGCTGCGGGAAGTCGTGGTGCAGGATCGCCGCGCGGCCGATCACGACGAAGTCCGCCCCGGCCTCGAGGCACTGCAGCGCCTGCGGCCCGCTCATGATCTTGCCGGCGCAGGCGAGCCGCACGCGGCCCCGCTCGAGTTCGGTGAAGCAGGAGAGCAGGGAGCGCCCGTGGAACTCCTCCTCGTTCGGCTCCTTGAACACGTCCCAGAGCGACAGGTCGACGAAGTCGATCTGGTCGTCGCGCATCATGCGCTCGGCCACCGCGCGGGCTTCCTGCAGCCGCATGCCGAAGCGCTCCGGCGAGATCCGCACACCGAGCTTGAAGTTCGGGCCGCAGCGTGCGCGGATGCCGGCAATGATGTCGAAGAGCAGGCGGGAGCGGTTCTCGAGCGAGCCCCCGTAACGATCCTCGCGAAGGTTGGTCTCCGCGCTCAGGAACTGGCAGACCACGTAGCCATGGGCGCCGTGGATCTCGACGCCGTTGAACCCCGCGCGCTCGGCGCGCACCGCGGCCGCGACGAAGTCCTCGGTGAGTTGCTCGACCTCGGCGGTGCTGAGCGCCCGCGCGTTGAACTCGGCGTTCTCCGACGGGCACACCGGCTGCACGCCGATCACCTCGCGCGGCGAGCGCATGCCGGCGTGGTGGAGCTGCACCAGGGCCAGCGTGTCCCAGGCCTTCAGGGCCGAGGCGAGCCTCGTGAGTCCCGGCAGGTGCGCGTCCGAGAAGACGCCGAGCTGGCCGGGAAAGCCCTGTCCCTGCGCCTGCACGTGGGCCGCACAGGTCATGATCAGGCCGAAGCCACCTTGAGCGCGGTACTCGAGCCAGTTCAGCTCGTCGTCCGAGAGGGTGCCGTCCGGGTGGCTCTGCAGGTTGGTGAGCGGCCCGAGCATGAATCGGTTGGGCATGACCGGGCCGCGTGCGAAGGGGAGCGGATCGAACAGGTTCGCCATGGGTTGCCTGCGTGCGGTGACGGGGTGGGGTGGGCGCGCCGATTCACGGGGGGCGGTTGCCCGTGCGGACGGCGCGGCCGCCGGTCTCAGTTGACGATCTGGTTCAACTCGCCCTTCTTGTAGCGCTCGGCCATCTTCTCGAGCGGCAACGGCTTGATCTTCGCCGCCTGTCCGGCGCAGCCGAAAGCCTCGTAGCGCAGCTTGCAGATGCCCCTTGCGGCGGCCTGCGCATCCGCTAGGTACTTGCGCGGATCGAACTCGGAGGGCTTCTCGACGAAGTGCCGGCGGATCGCGCCGGTCATGGCGAGGCGGATGTCGGTGTCGATGTTCACCTTGCGCACCCCGTGCTTGATGCCCTCGACGATCTCCTCGACCGGCACGCCGTAGGTCTCCTTCATCTGGCCGCCGTTTTTGCGGATGATCTCGAGCCACTCCTGCGGCACGCTCGAGGAGCCGTGCATCACGAGGTGGGTGTTCGGGATGCGGGCGTGGATCTCCTTGATGCGCTGGATGGCAAGGATGTCGCCGGTCGGCTTGCGCGTGAACTTGTAGGCGCCGTGGGACGTGCCGATCGCGATCGCGAGCGCGTCGCACTGCGTCTTCTTGACGAAGTCCGCCGCCTGGTCGGGGTCGGTGAGCAGCTGCTCGCGCGTCATCGTGCCCTCGGCGCCGTGTCCGTCCTCTTTGTCGCCGCGCATCGTCTCGAGCGAGCCGAGCACGCCCAGCTCGGCCTCGACGGTCACGCCGATGGCGTGCGCGAAGTCGACGACCTTGCGCGAGGTGTCGACGTTGTACTCGTAGGAGGAGGGCGTCTTGCCGTCTTCCTTGAGCGAGCCGTCCATCATCACGCTCGAGAAACCGGAGCGGATCGCCGCCATGCACACCGCCGGCGACTGGCCGTGGTCCTGGTGCATGACGACCGGGATGTGCGGGTAGGCCTCGATGGCGGCCTGGATCAGGTGGCGCAGGAACGCCTCGCCCGCGTACTTACGGGCACCCGCCGAGCCCTGCATGATGACCGGGCTGCCGGTCTCGTCGGCCGCTTCCATGATCGCGCGGACCTGCTCGAGGTTGTTGACATTGAAGGCAGGAAGGCCGTAGCCGTTCTCTGCGGCGTGGTCGAGCAGCTGGCGCATCGAGACGAGTGGCATGGTCGTTTCCTGAGGTGCTGGGGGAGAGTGAAACGCTAATTTTAGCCGGTTTCCCGTCCGTGCCGCTGCCGCTGGCGCGGCCGGGCGCGGGCCAGTCGCGGGTGTGCCAGCCTCAGCCTCGATGCGCGGCCGAGCGCAGCGAGCGCTGCGCCAAGACGGTGCTGTGCGGGCTCAGGCAGCCCAGTCGAGGATGACCTTGCCGGACTGCCCGCTGCGCATGATCTCGAACCCCGCGTGGTACTCGGCCACGGGCAGCCGGTGCGTGATGATCGGCGTGATGTCGAGGCCGCTCTGCAGCATGGCCGCCATTTTGTACCAGGTCTCGAACATCTCGCGGCCGTAGATGCCCTTGAGGACGAGGCCCTTGAAGATCACGTCGTTCCAGTCGATCGCCGTGTTGTCCGGCGGGATGCCGAGGAGCGCGACGCCGCCGCCGTGGTGCATGGTCCGCAGCAGGTCGCGGAACGCCGCGGGGTTGCCGGACATCTCGAGGCCCACGTCGAAGCCCTCCACCATGCCGAGTTCGCGCATCGCCTCGTCGAGGGACTGGTGGCTCACGTTGATGGCCTTGGAGGCGCCCATCTTGCGGGCGAGGCCCAGGCGGTAGTCGTTGACGTCCGTGACGACGACGTGACGCGCCCCGACGTGGCGCGCGATGGCGGTCGCCATGATCCCGATCGGGCCCGCACCGGTGATCAGCACGTCCTCGCCCACCAGGCTGAATGAGAGCGCCGTGTGCGTGGCGTTGCCGAAGGGATCGAGGATCGCGGCCACCTCGTCGGTGATCGAGTCCGGCAGCTTGAAGGCGTTGAACGCCGGGATGACGAGGTACTCGGCGAAGCAGCCCGGGCGGTTCACGCCCACGCCGACGGTGTTGCGGCAGAGGTGGCGGCGACCCGCGCGGCAGTTGCGGCAGTAGCCGCAGGTGATGTGGCCCTCGCCGGAGACGCGGTCACCCACCTTGAAGCCCTGCACCTCGCCGCCGATTTCCACGATCTCGCCGACGTACTCGTGGCCCACCTGCATCGGCACCGGGATGGTCTTCTGCGCCCAGTGGTCCCAGTTGTAGATGTGGATGTCGGTGCCGCAGATCGCGGTCTTGCGGATGCGGATCAGCACGTCGTTGTGGCCGACCTTGGGCTCGGCCACTTCCGCCATCCAGATGCCGGGGGTTCGCTGCGACTTGACCAGTGCCTTCATGGTGCCGTTTCTCCGCTGAGAGCCTGCTGCCCGAGGACGCCGAGTTCGCGGCCGACGGCGACGAACGCGTCGATCGCGCGGTCGAGCTGGAGGCGGTCGTGGCCCGCGCACATCTGGGTGCGGATGCGGGCCTTGCCCATCGGCACCACCGGGTAGGAAAAGCCGACGACGTACACGCCCCGCTCGAGCAGGCGCTCGGCGAAGCGGGCGGCCAGCGCCGCCTCGCCGAGCATCACCGGCACGATCGGGTGTTCGCCCGGCACGATCTGGAAGCCGGCCTCGGCCATGCGGCGGCGGAAGTGTGCGGTGTTCTCCCGCAGCCGGCCGCGCAGCTCATCGCCCGACTCGACGAGGTCGAGGACGCGCAGGCTGGTTGCCGCGATCACCGGCGGGACGCTGTTCGAGAACAGGTAGGGCCGCGAGCGCTGGCGCAGCCACGCGACGATCTCCTTGCGCGCGGCGGTGTAGCCGCCCGCGGCGCCGCCGAGCGCTTTGCCGAGCGTGCCGGTCAGGATGTCGACGCGGCCCAGCACGCCGCGGTACTCCGGGGTCCCGCGGCCGCCCTGGCCCACGAACCCGGTCGCGTGGGAGTCGTCGACCATGACCAGCGCGCCGTAGCGGTCGGCGAGGTCGCAGATGTGCCGCAGGCGCGCGATCACGCCATCCATCGAGAACACGCCGTCGGTGGCGATCAGCTTCACGCGGGCGCCGGCCGCCTCCTTGAGGCGCGTCTCGAGCTCGTCCAGGTCGTCGTTGGCGTAGCGCAGGCGCTGCGCCTTGCAGAGCCTGATGCCGTCGATGATGCTCGCGTGGTTGAGGGTATCGCTGATGACCACGTCGTGCTCCTCGAGGAGCGTCTCGAACAGCCCGCCGTTCGCGTCGAAGCACGAGGAATACAGGATCGTGTCGTCGGTGCCGAGGAAGGCGCTCAGGCGCGCCTCGAGCTCCTTGTGTACGCTCTGCGTGCCGCAGATGAACCGCACCGAGGCCATGCCGTAGCCGTAGCGGTCGATCGCGCGATGCGCCGCCTCGCGGATCGCGGCGTGGTTGGCGAGCGCCAGGTAGTTGTTGGCGCAGAGGTTGATAAGCTCGCGGCCGTCGGCGAGGCGTACGAGCGGCTGCTGCGGCGAGCCGAGCACCCGCTCCGCCTTGTAAAGCCCCGCGGTCCGTAGTTCGGCGGTCTGGCGGGCGAGGCGATCGAGGAAGGGTCGATCCATGGGCGTCGTCTCCGTCGAGGCCCGCGATTATAGGCGGCCTATAATCGGCGCGTGGGCAGGCAGGACCAGGACGGTGGGGACGACCGAGCGGCGGCGGGCACGGGCCCGGGGCAGGACGGCCTGCGCGTGGACAAGTGGCTGTGGTGCGCGCGGTTCTTCAAGTCGCGCGGGCTCGCCCAGCAGGCAGTCGAGGGCGGGCTCGTCCACGTGAACGGCGAGCGCGTGAAGGCCTCCCGGCAGGTGAAGGTCGGCGACCGCCTGCGGATCACGCGGGAGCGGGAGCGCTTCGAGGTGCTGGTGCTCGGCATCCCGGCGCGGCGCGGGCCGAGCCCCGAGGCCCGAGGCCACTACCGGGAGACCGCGGAGAGCGAGGCGGCGCGGGCGGCACAGCGGGAGTTCGACCGGCTCGCGGGCCCCGTTTCGGACGGCCGGCCGGACAAGCGCGAACGGCGCGACCTGCTGCGGGTGATGAAGGGCCGCGGCTAAGGAGGCCGCCGGGGACGGCGTCACTTCACGAGGTCGTTCAGCTGGAAGATCGGCAGCAGCATCGCCAGCACGATCACCAGCACCAGCCCGCCCATGAACAGGATCATGAGCGGGCCGAGCAGGCCCACCACCGCCTGCAGCACCGAGTCGAGCTCGCGCTCCTGGTGATGCGCGGCCCGCTCGAGCATCGTATCGAGCTCGCCGCTCGACTCGCCGCTCGAGATCAGGTGGATCATCATCGGCGGGAACACGCGGCTCTGGCCGAGCGAGCGGCCGATCGGCGCGCCCTCGCGTACGCGAACCGCCGCCTCGGCGACGGCTGACTTCATCGGCAGGTTGCTGACGACCTCACCGGAGATGCGCAGCGCCTCGAGCACCGGCACCGTGCTCGCGGTCAGCGTGGACAGCGTGCGCGCGAAGCGCGCGGTGTTGCTGCCGCGCACGACCTTGCCGACCAGCGGCAGCCGCAGCAGCAGCTGGTGCCAGCGGCGCAGGTTCGACTCGACGCGCAGCCAGCGCCGGAACAGCCAGATCGCCGCGGCAATCCCCAGGATCAGGAACACCCCGTACTTGCGCAGGAAGTCGGAGCCGCCGATCAGCAGCTGGGTGAGGATCGGCAGCTGCGCCTCGCTCGAGCGGTAAACCTCCACCACCTTCGGCACCACCGACACGAGCAGGAAGAACACGATCGTCACGCAGACGACGAGCAGCAGCACCGGGTAGAGGAGCGCGCCCAGCGTGCGGCTGCGCATCTCCTCGCGGTTCTCGGTGTAATCGGCGAGGCGCTCGAGTACGGCGTCGAGGTGGCCGGAGTGCTCGCTGGCGGAGATGGTCGCGCGGTAGATCTCCGGGAAGGAGTTCGGGAACTCCGCGAGGCTGTCGGCGAGCGTGTGGCCCTCCATGACCTTGGAACGCACGCCGAGCATGATGTTGCGCACCCGCGGCTTGTCGGTCTGCTGCGAGACGGCGAGCAACGCCTCCTCGAGCGGCAGCGCGGATTTCACCAGCGTCGCCAGCTGCCGGGTGACGAGCGCGAGGTCGCCGGAGCCCAGGCCGCGCTGGAACTTGAACTGCAGGCGGCGGCTGGAGCGCTCGGCCTCCTGCTGCACGACCTCCTGCACCGAGACCGGCAGCAGGGCCTGGTCGCGCAGCAGCTGGCGGACCTGGCGCGGCGTGTCGCCCTCGAGCACGCCCTTGCGTTCACGACCGGCGGCGTCGACCGCCACGTATTCGAAGGCTGGCATGGCCGTCCGTCAGTCCTCGCGCGTGACCTTGAGGACTTCCTCGATGGTCGTGACACCGGCCAGGACTCTGGCGCGGCCGTCGTCGCGGATGCCGGGCGTGCGGGTGCGTGCGTAGCGCTCGAGCTCGAGCTCGGAGGCGCCGTCGTGGATCATGGTGCGCACGTGCTCGTCGATGAGCACGAGCTCGTAGATGCCGGTGCGGCCGCGGTAGCCGCCGGTCGGGTCGCGCGGATTGGGCCGATACAGGGTGGGCGAGGGCGCGTCATCCGGCAGGTTGAGCAGTCGACGCTCGTACTCCCCCGCCGTGTAGGCCTCGCGGGTCGCGGGGTTCAGCACGCGCACGAGGCGCTGCGCCAGCACGCCCACCAGACTCGAGGAGAGCAGGAACGGCTCGATGCCCATGTCGCGCAGGCGCGTGACCGCGCCGACGGCCGTGTTCGTGTGCAGGGTCGACAGCACCAGGTGTCCGGTCAAGCTCGCCTGCACGGCGATCTGCGCGGTCTCGAGGTCGCGGATTTCGCCGACCATCACCACGTCCGGGTCCTGGCGCAGGATCGCGCGCAGGCCGCGCGCGAAGGTCATCTCGACGCGCGTGTTGACCTGCGTCTGGCCGATGCCGTCGATGTAGTACTCGATCGGGTCCTCGACCGTCATGATGTTGCGGGTGCGGTCGTTGACGCGGTCGAGAGCCGCGTACAGGGTCGTGGTCTTGCCGGAGCCGGTGGGGCCGGTGACGAGCAGGATGCCGTTTGGCTTGTGGATCAGCTCATCGACGAGCGCCTGCGTGGCACGGTCCATGCCGAGGGAGTTGAGGTCGAGGCGGCCCGCCTGCTTGTCGAGCAGGCGCAGCACTACGCGCTCGCCGTGGCCAGCCGGGATCGTGGAGACGCGCACGTCGACCGCGCGGCCGGCGATGCGCAGCGAGATGCGGCCGTCCTGCGGCAGGCGCTTCTCCGCGATGTCGAGGCGCGACATCACCTTGATGCGCGAGACGATCAGCGGGGCAACCGCGCGCTTGGTCTGCAGGACCTCGCGCAGCACCCCGTCCACCCGGAAGCGGATCACTAGGCGGTTCTCGAACGGCTCGACGTGGATGTCGGAGGCGTTCTCCTTCACCGCCTGCGTCAGCAAGGCGTTGATCAGGCGGATGACCGGGGCCTCGTCCTCGCTCTCGAGGAGGTCCGAGGGCTCGGGGATGTCCTGGGCGAGGTTCGCGAGGTCGGTCTCCTCGTCGAGTCCGCCCATGGCGTCCATCGTGGTTCCGGAGCCCGCTTCGTAGACCTCGCGCAGCACCGCCTCGAAGCGGTCGGCGTCCGCGCGCTCGAGCTGCAGCGGGCGCCGCAGGTGGCGGCGGACCTCGGCGACCACCAGCGGCGAGGCGCCCTCGCGAACGATGACCCGGGCGGTGTCCTCATCGAGCGCGTGCACCACGACGCCGTGGCGCTTGGCGAAGGTGAACGGCAGCGGGCGCAGCGGGTCCGTGACGCGCCCGGCGGCCGCCAGGATGGCTTCGTCCGTTGCCGTGGTGGTCACGGCGTTGTGCCCGGCGGCGGCGCCGGGGGTGTCGCCGGCTCGGCAGGTGGCGCGGTCGGGCTCGGCGGCGGCGTGGTCGCCGCACCGGGGGCCGTGTCCTTGCTGCTGCTGCCGGCCGCCGCCGCGCCCGAGGACATCTCGGCGCGCTGCGCCGGCGTCGTGCCCGGCGGCGCCGCCTCGTGCGCCGGGTTCAGCAGGCTCGGCGGCACGAGCTTCTCTAGCGGGGGCATGGCCGGCTGGTGCTCGCCGGGCATCAGCGGCACGCGACCGTTGTCCGGCTGCTGCTGGCGGATGTAGTTGTACTTAGCGTTGGTCTCGATCGCCGCGTCCACCCCGTCGCGCAGGATCCGCGGCCGGATGAAGACCATGAGGTTGGTCTTGGTCTTCTGCACGCTGTTGGTCTTGAAGAGGTAGCCGATGAGCGGGATCGAGCTCAGGAACGGCACCTGCGACTTGCTCTCGGTAACCTGGTCGGAGATCAGTCCGCCGAGGACGATGATGCCACCGTTCTCCACCATCACCTTGGTCGTGATCGTGCGCTTGTTGGTGATCAGGTCCGTCTTGCTGACCTGCTGGGAGCTCGCGGCGATGCTCGAGGCCTCCTGCGAGATCTTGAGCGCCACCGTGTCGCCCTCGTTGATCTGCGGCGTGATCTTGAGGATGTTGCCCACTTCCTGGCGCGTCACCGTCGTGAACGGGTTCACCACGCCGGTGGTCGGCGTGGTGGTCGTGCTCGCGGTCGTGTACTGGCCGGTAACGAACGGCACCTCCTGGGCGATCTTGATCTCCGCCTCCTCGTTGTCGAGGGTCACGATCGACGGCGTGGAGATGATGTTGGTGTTGCCGACGCCGCCGATGGCGCGGATGAGCGCCGCCCAGCTCACGCTGTCGTTGACGATCTTGCCGACGCCCACCGTCAGGCCGTTCGGCACGGTGGCGATGCTGCTCGGGTTCAGGATGCCCTGGACGATCTCGCCGATGCCCGTGCCGTTGATCGGCTGGATGAAGCCCGCCGCTGGCAGGATGTTGCCCTGCGCGTCGCGCTGGCCGACCAGCCAGTTGATGCCCAGGTCGACGGACTTGTCGACGTTCATCTCGACCAGGATTGCCTCGACCAGCACCTGTGCGCGGCGGATGTCGAGGCGGTCGACGATGGACATGATCGACCGCATGACCTTCGGCGGCGCGGTCACGACGAGCGCATTGGTGTGCGGCTCCGCCCAGATGATCACGCCCTTCTCGCCGGCGCCGCCCAGGGCCGCGCCCGAGGCTGCGGCCGCGGCCGCGCCGCCGCCGCCACCGGTGGTCGTCGCACCGATGCCCGTGATCTGCTCCTTCAGCTTGGCGGCAATCTTCTCGGCGTCGGCGTAGCGCAGGTAGCGGACCTGCGTGTCGCCGCCCGCCTCGAGGGGCGTGTCCAAGTGGGCGACCAGCGTCTTCAGGCGCAGCCGCTGCGAGGACTCGCCGCTGATCAGCACGCTGTTCGTGCGCTCGTCGGCCACCAGCTTCGACGGCGGCCCGCCGGCGGCCTCGGCGCCGGCCCCCGCGGTCAGGCTGTTCACGACGCGCACGACCTCGGCCGCGCTCGCGTGCTGCATCGGGATCACGTCGACCGCCTCGTCGCCCGACTGGTCGATGCGCTCCACGATGCGCACCATGCGGTTCACGTTCGAGGCGCGGTCCGAGATGATCAGCATATTCGAGGCCGGGTAGGCCGCGAGGTGGCCGTACTGCGGGATCAGGGGCCGCAGGATCGGCACGAGCTGGGCGGCGCTGACATTCTTTATCGCAATCACCTGCGTCACGATCTCGTCGGAGGTCGAGCTGACGCGCGAGGGCAGGTCGTTGCCAGGCACCTGGCGGGCATTGGCGTCCGGGATGATCTTGATCACGTTGCCGGACGGCACCGCTACGAAGCCGTGCACCTGGAGGATGGAGAGGAAGGCCTCGTAGAAGGCCGCCGGGCTCATCGGTGTCGCCGAGAGCATCGTGACCTGCGCCTTGACGCGCGGGTCGACGATGAAGTTCTTGCCGGTGACCGCGCTGACCGCCTCGATGACCTGCGAGAGGTCGGCGTCCTTGTAGTTCGGCGTGATGGTGCCGCGCGCCTCGGCGCCGACCGCCGCCGGCACGGCCAGAGCGAACGTGGCGGCCAGGGCGATGCCGGCGAGCGCCACGGAAATCCGGTTCAGCAGGTTGGGCTTCATCTTCACTCCGAAGGCTCCCGGGACTGCATGGCCGGCAGTTCCGACACAGGGACTGCGTCGGGCGCCGCCGCGGCGGCCGCCACGTCGGCGGCAACCTGGGTGTTGTTGACGTTGATTTGCTGGGTCTGGCCGTTGCGCTCGACGGTCACCGTCACGCTCGTGGCACTGTTCATCGACTGCAGGATCTCGACCCCGCGGTTCGGGTCGTCGAGCGGCGTGCCGTTGATGGCGGTCACGAGGTCGCCCGGCAGCAGGCCGAGCTTCATGAACTGCTGGCGGTTGCGCCCCGGATAGACGCGGTAGCCGCGCTGCTGGCCGTTGGCGAACACCGGCTGTGGGCGCAGGATCTCGGTGATCACCGCCGGGTTCTGCGCCACGGCCTGCCGCAGTTGATCGCTCATCCCGCCGCCGGCGGGCGGCGGCCCCGGCAGGCCCGCTGCCGGTGTCAACCCGCCTCCCTTGTACTGCTTCGGCAGCAGCAGTGCCTCGAGCCGGCCGCCGCGATCGAGAATGACGCGGTCCGGATACACCGACTTGAGCCTCGTGCCGCCCGTGATGGTCTTGCCGACGGCGTAGACCTTGGCGTTGGCCGGGTTCTCACCAATGATCGCGTAGCCCAGCTCGGGGTCGGAGTTCGCGATGGTGCCGACCAGCACCAGGCTCATCTGGGTCGCGGCGACGGAGTTCGGGTCGGCGGGCCCGGTGGACTGCGCTTCGCCGAACAGGTGGGCGTTGATGATCGCGCCCACGTTCACCGGCGGCGCCACGGCTGGCGGGGGCGGACCACCTGGCACGGCCATGCCCGCCACCGGCGCCTTGCGCGCGCCCAAGGCGACCAAGGCGAGGTGCACGAGCTGCCAGGCGAGCAGCACCACGAGCGGGGCGGACACGAACAGGGGCAGGGACTTCTCCCAGCCCTCCGAACGGGCGCTCTCCGCGAGCGAGGAGATTCGACTGAGGCTCTTCGGCAGCTGCATCAGGGCGTGTGTAAGTGACCGTCCGGCAAGGCGGTTCTCGCAGGTTGGCGCATCATACGGACTTGGGGGAGGCCCCCTCAAGGTAATTGCGCAAATTGCGGATCCGGGACCTTGTCAGGCCGAGGAGTGGGCCCTATATAGATGCGGCGGCAACGGCGCGGGCGGCATGAGCGAGGAACAGACACACCACGGCCATGGTCTGATGGTAGAGGAGGCGCAGCCGCAGACGAAGCGGCCGCCCCTGTACCAGGTTGTGCTGTTGAACGACGATTTCACGCCGATGGAGTTCGTGGTGGCGGTGCTCGAGCAGATCTTCGGCATGGACCGCACCACTGCGACGCGCGTCATGCTCGAGGTACACACCCGTGGCAAGGGCGTCTGCGGGGTGTATATCTACGAGATCGCGGAGACCAAGGTCGCCCAGGTGACCACTTACGCCCGGCAGCAGCAGCACCCCCTCCTGTGCACGATGGAAGAGGCCTGAAAACGTGTTGAGCAGCGAACTCGAGATCTGCCTGAACGAGGCCTTCCAGGGTGCCCG